>SESC01000124.1_pt1 | contig 32932 bp, 25 predicted proteins | sample 3171431 | NCBI WGS metagenome assembly SESC01 (sample SAMN06051868, study PRJNA518727) | freshwater metagenome | biome: subpolar coniferous forest; feature: holomictic lake; material: water; isolation source: holomictic Lake 227, 8 m depth | place: Canada: near Kenora, Ontario | collected... | reverse complement strand
TCTTTCAAGCTCAGGGTCGGGTTTCTCTGCTGCTACTATTTTTACTGGTTCAACATCACCTGCATCCTTCATCATCTCCGGGAATGTCTTTATGAACCTGTATTTTCTTGCAAACTCCCGGTCCTCATCAAGCCTGTTTTCAAAATCATGAACCTCGGCAGGAGTTAACTTGCCGTTTATGTACTTTTCAATCAGGTTAGCATCTGCTGACTTGGGATCCATTCAAATACGATTAACTTTAAAGATTAGTTCTAAGTCCTGTTGTGGCATTCCCTGACTGCAAAGTAATAAAAAAAGGCAGCACAAACATGCTACCTTTTTATTCCAATGATCAATTCAAAGTTCAAAAACGGTTCAAAACTTTTTTAACACGCTGATAATCATTATGTATTTGTGACTCCGAAGGGACTCGAACCCCCAACCAACAGAACCGGAATCTGCCATTCTATCCAATTGAACTACGGAGCCAATCTGGGCGCAAAGATACATAATTCATCCATTAATTTTTGATTTTCGATTTTTGAGTTTTGAGTTTTCTTATCTTTGACACTCCAAATAATGTTAAAAATAATTTTACTATGTCTGAAAAAATAAAAGATAAAGTTGCTCCCGGAGTAGCAACCGGTCCCGCTTTGCAGGAAATTTTCCGGATAGCGAAGGCCAATCGTTTTGCCATACCTGCAGTGAATGTGATCGGAACCGATTCCGTCAATGCTGTAATGGAAGCCGCCCAGGCCGTGAATTCTCCTGTTATTGTCCAGTTTTCAAACGGTGGAGGTGTGTTTTATGCCGGAAAATCATTGAAAAATGAAAACGAACGCATTGCGATCAAAGGGAGTATTTCAGGGGCGCAACATATTCATGAGATTGCCGAATTGTATGGAATTCCCGTGATCATCCATACGGATCATGCCGCTAAAAAACTGCTGCCATGGATCGATGGGTTACTGGATGCAGGGGAGAAGCATTTTAAAGCATTTGGAAAACCATTGTTCAGCTCACACATGCTTGATCTGTCGGAAGAACCGCTGGAGGAGAACATTGAGATCTGTAAACGTTACCTTGAGCGGATGAGCAAGATGGGGATGACCCTTGAGATCGAACTGGGTGTTACCGGAGGTGAGGAGGACGGGGTTGATAATACCGGCATTGACAGTTCACGGCTTTATACACAACCCGAGCATGTGTCGCATGCATATGAGACCTTATCCAGTGTGAGTCCCAATTTCACCATCGCTGCCTCCTTCGGCAATGTTCATGGGGTATATAAGCCTGGAAATGTTAAACTTGAACCCGTTATCCTGCATAATTCCCAGGTGTATATCCAACAGAAATTCAATACGGGTCCGAATCCTGTCAATTTTGTATTTCATGGCGGATCAGGATCAGAACCTGCAAAAATAACCGAAGCACTGGGTTACGGGGTAGTGAAAATGAACATTGATACTGATACACAATGGGCCTTTTGGGAAGGCATCCTGAAATTCTACAAGAAGAACAACGGTTACCTGCAGGGTCAGATCGGAAACCCCGAAGGAGAGGATAAACCCAATAAAAAGTTCTACGATCCCCGTGCCTGGCTCCGTGAAGGTGAAAAATCAATGGTTGAAAGACTCAAAGTGGCCTTCAGCGACCTGAACTGTATTGACAGGTATTAAAACCCCTGTCCTGCAGCCAGTGTGTCTTTTGGATGGATGCTGAGCACCGGGATGGGTGAATGGTTTACAATCTGATGCGCGTAAGGTCCCAGGAAAATATTTGATGTTTTTGTTTCCTGCTCTGTCATGATGGCAATGAGGTTGGCATCGATTTTTTCGGCATATTCAATTGTTGCATCTGATATATTCAGGCAATCAACCTGGTCGACATGGTAGGGAATGTTCTCCTCAGTACAATGCCTGATTACCTGTGCAGCATAGAGGTCGACCTTTTGTCGCATGGCCTTAAGCACGGAGGTATACAGCTTAAGGATATAAAGCGTGGCGTTATGCTTTTTTGCCAGGTACCCTGTAAATGAAGCTTTTTGCCTGGTCTCTTCTGCGCTGTCGATTGGGAAAACGATCTTGGTCAGTGGCCGTTTAATATTAATTCCCCCGCGGATCGTGATGACCGGGCAATAGCTCGAAGAGATAATTTTATTGGCATTGCTCCCGATCCAGAATTCTTCGAATCCGGATGCACCATGTGTTCCGGTAATGATGAGCATCGCTTTTGAAGCTTTTGCTTCATCGGTCACCTCCTTGTAAATGTTTCCCTTCCTGATCTTCCAGCATATTTTAACGTTTGGATGATTCAGTTTATGTTTTGCAATAAGATTTTCCATTGCAAGCTGCACCTCTGTGGAGGGGTCCTTTGATTTATCAATATATTTATACTTCTCAGTCGCTGATTTTTCAACCCATAAGAGCGTCAGTTCCGCATTGCAAAACTCGGCGATGGATAGTGCATGTAAAAACGCATTGATTGAACACTCTGAAAAATCAATAGCGACGATTATTTTATTCATATCATTTGGTTATTAGGTTAATCTACTTTGGGTAAATTAATTTGATCGGAAATGATAAATGCATTGGGATAGTCTCCGGCCACTTCATTTAAAAATCGCTGTGCATCAAGTTTGGTCCTGAAATCGCCCATCCTGACTTTATAATTTGGCGATTTGAAGGTAAGATAAACACCCATATCCGGAAATTTCGCCAGGAACTCATCGTAAGCCGCCTGTGCCTTGGTTTTTGAATTATTACCGGAATCAGAGAATAACTGGATCCTGAATCCTTCCATCGTTTTGATGGCCTGGTTGATCCGGATGTGTTTATTTACCAGAAGATCAACCCTTGAATCCTGAATGATCTCTGTTCCACCGCTGTTAACGGATTCCTGGGCCGTGACCATAAATGGCTGAAACAGCAGTAAAGAAAGGATGATGCTATAGCAAAACTTTAGATTCATCTAAGAGTTATCCGTTTTGTTTTTCCTGTGGATGAATACTCAGTACGGGTATGGATGACTGGTTGATGAGTTGTTGTGCCTGTGCCCCCAACAGAATATTCATCGGAGTTTCCTGTTCCGTCATGATGGCAATTAAATCAGCTTCCACGTTAACGGCATAGGAAAGGACCGCTTTTGTCAGATCATTGGCCACTATGCTGTCCTCAATGAAACGTACCTGGTGTTGCTGCAGGTAAGAGACGGCAGTTTGTGTTATTTTCTCGGTTATACGCTGGATGGATTTCAGATGGCTGTTATGGGTTGCAACCAGATGAACCTCTGATTTGAAGAGCGTTGCCAGCTTTACAATAAAAGGAATTTTCTGAAGCGTTTCAGTGGAGCCGTCCATCGGAGCCAGGATCCGTTCGATTTTGGTTTTTATATTAAAATCATGCCGTACAGTTATGACCGGGGAGGAGGCATATGTTACGATTTTATATGCGTTGCTCCCAATCCAATATTCCTCGTAACCTGAAACGCCATGAGATCCGGTAATGATCAACTCAGCTTCGTTCAGTCGCGCAAAGTTATCCACTTCACGGTAAATCCTGCCTTTCCTGAGTTTATACTCCATGGTGATTCCCTTGGCAAGCTTATGACTATATAAGCCGATCAGTTCTTCAAACCGTTTTTTGGCCTCATTCCTGTTTTCATTTGAAGTGTCGGGGTAGACCGATTCCTGGGTACTGATTTTATCAACCCAAATCAGATGGATGTCTGATTTCATCTTGTTGGCTAAAGATATGGCATACTCGACAGCGTGAATGGAAGTATTGGAAAAATCGACCGCAACAATGATAGGATGCATAACCAGTTTTATTAAGAATAATAACGTAAAAATAGTTAAAATTATTTACAAAAGAAATTTATGGATTTAATTTACTTTTGTAAGGATGAATGAAAACCTGGATCCCACCGGTGATTTGTTAAATCCGGCTGATAAAGAGATTGAAAAGGCCTTACGACCGAGCGGTTTTATAGAATTCTCAGGTCAGGAAGCCATTGTTGAAAACCTGAAGATATTCGTTCTGGCGGCAAAGCAACGCAATGAAGCACTTGACCATGTATTGCTTCATGGTCCGCCGGGACTCGGAAAGACGACTTTGGCGCACATCATTGCGAATGAATTGAAGGTAAACATCCGGGTGACTTCAGGGCCGGTCATTGACAAACCCGGAGATCTTGCCGGGCTGCTTACCGGGTTGGAGCCCAACGATGTGCTTTTCATCGATGAGATTCACCGGTTGTCACCGGTGGTTGAGGAATATCTCTACTCTGCCATGGAAGATTACAAGATCGATATCATGATAGAATCCGGACCGAATGCCCGGAGCATCCAGATCAAGCTGAATCCCTTCACCCTGGTAGGAGCCACAACCCGTTCAGGATTACTTACTGCGCCGCTTCGTTCGCGGTTCGGGATTAACTCCCGGCTGAACTATTACCAGGCCGGAACCCTTGACCGGATCATTCACCGTTCGGCTGAAATCCTGAATGTTCCCATCGATAAGGCCGCCACTGCCGAAATTGCACGCAGGAGCCGGGGCACACCCCGTATTGCCAACCTCCTTTTGCGCCGGGTCCGCGATTTTGCCCAGATCAAGGGGGATGGAAAGATCGACCTCAACATCAGCCAGTATGCACTCTCCGCATTGAATGTTGACAAGAACGGGCTCGATGAGATGGACAATAAAATCCTGCTGACCATCATTGAAAAGTTCAAAGGGGGACCTGTCGGGTTGGGAACCATATCGACCGCCGTTTCTGAAGATGCAGGAACCATAGAGGAGGTTTATGAACCTTTCCTCATACAGGAGGGTTACCTTATGCGCACACCCCGCGGACGCGAGGTTACGGAACTGGCATACCGGCACCTGGGAAAGATGAAGGCAGGGACACAGGACAGGCTCTTTTGAGTGACGAATGACGAGTGACGAGTGATGAATGACGAATTTCTGATTTTAGATGTTGGGAGCCGGAGGTAAAAAATCAACAATAATTATTGGAGAGCAGATTCGGGCTGAGGCATTGCAGCTGGGCTTTTCATTTTGCGGCATTGCAAAAAATCAACCGCTGGAGGAGCTCAGGCCCTTTTATAACGCCTTCATTCAAAGGGGAGGCCAGGCCGGGCTTGAATATCTCAAAACCCACCTTGAAAAACGTTTGCATCCTGAACTTGTGATGGAGAAAACCAGAACGGTTGTGGCAGTCATGATGAATTACTATCCGCAGCAAGTCATTCCGGAAACCGACAACTTTATTCTTGCCAAATATGCCTATGGCGGGGACTACCATCTGATCATGCGTGAACGACTCGGAAAACTCATCAATTTTATGAATTCCCTCGCCACGGATATTTGTACCAGGGCTTTCGTGGATTCCGGGCCCATGCTTGAGAAAGCCTGGGCCCAGCGGTGTGGTGTGGGCTGGCAGGGGAAAAACACCCTCATCATCCATCCATCGGCCGGTTCGTTTTTCTTTATCGGCATCATTCTCACCAACCTGGAAATTGAACCTGATATTCCCGCAAAAGATCATTGCGGATCCTGCGAAAAATGCATCAAAGCCTGTCCGACCGGTGCGCTTGACACACCTTATCAACTCAACATTCCTCGCTGCATCTCTTACCTGACCATTGAGAGCAAGGAAGAAATCCCGGGGGAATTAAGGGGGAGGTTGAAGGATCACATTTACGGTTGCGACATCTGCCAGGATGTTTGTCCTTTCAATCGTTTTGCTATTCCCGGCGCATTACCTGAATTTATGCCATCAGCCTCACTGGTGCAGTTGCGTAAAAAGGAGTGGCTTGCCCTGGACGAAACAACGTTTGAGCGCATTTTTGAAAATTCACCGGTTAAACGGGCTGGTTATGCAAGGCTTATGAGGAATATCCGTGCGGCTTCGCAACAGTGAACATGGTTTTATCATGGTACTTTCCTATTCCTGCCGCTCGTTTTAAGAACCCCATTCAAAGGTTTCCAACCCAAATCCGGCGAGACACAATGCCCTGTCGATAACGGTCATGGCCAGGGCTTCAATGGTTTGAGGCTTGCTGTAAAACGACGGTGATGCCGGGCATATGATCGCCCCGGCTTCGGTAAGTAGTTTCATGTTGTTGAGGTGAACCAGGCTGAAAGGCGCTTCGCGGGGCACGAGGATCAGTTTTTTCCGTTCCTTCAGCATGACATCAGCAGCCCGGGTAATCAGATCGGACGAAACACCTGCAGCAATCCTGCCAAGGGTTCCCATGGTGCATGGGCAGAGGATCATCGCATCGTAACCGGCCGACCCTGATGCCATGGGTGCAAAAAAATTATCGTGTTCATAAAACCTGAACTTCCCCGAATTGCCACGGAGATACATCTCATCATGGTCCTCCCCGAGTTCGAATTTCCAGACGGCTTTGGCATTCTCAGAGAATACGATGCCACAGGTTTCCACCTGGTCCTGAATTCCCTGCAGTCGTTCAAGCAGCAATTTTCCATAAATGGCGCCGCTGGCACCGGTGATTCCTACGATAATCTTAAGTGTTGGCATCTGCAATGACGATTTACAGTTCTTTTGGTTTGAAATCCCAGATCAATCCAAATGATAAAACATTGTTATACTGGCCCACTTCAAACAGGATGCGCCGGTAACCATTGGCCACACCGTTCCGGATGGACAGGATCGAATAGTTAAAACGCACATTCACCCTCAGGTGGCTGGTGATATACCCGTTAAATCCAAGGATCCCTGCTAAAGTTACCGGCCTCAGCGGAACTGTTGACGGAGGGTCAAAGCCATTGACAAGCTCTTCGGACCCGATCAGGACATCCATGGCAGGACCTATTTCTGCAGAAAACCGTTTATGAAAAGAAAACTGGTAAAGGAGGGGTATTTCAAGGTAATGCAGCCGGAGCAGATAGGTCATTCCTGTATTGGTGATGGTATCTCCATTCTGCCTGCTTCCTTTCTGAATATACTCCATCTCCATCTGGAAGGCGGAGCGCCGGGAAACCTGCAAACAAACAAATGCACCCCCATAGAAACCAAATTTATGATACCCCCCCCACGTGTCACCATCAACCTGGCTCACCAAACCACCAGCCAGCAATCCACCATTGAATTTCTGGTTAAATCCAAAAAAAGGAATAAATAATAAAAGAAAAAGGACAACCTTTCGCATCTTAAATTTTCAATAAAAGTATGAAAAATCTGTGATCGCGACCCCAATTATAACTGGGGGCCCCATATCCCGGGAATGAATGAACTTCTTTACGGTTGAGAATTTCAGTATCAAATTGAAGTTTCATACCTTTACACCCTATACAGAATAAATGGAGAACAGCGATATTAAAATCCTTCTGGCCGATGACGAACCCGATATTCTTGAGTTCCTGGGGTACAACCTTGAAAGGGAAGGTTTCCAGGTTTTAAAGGCAAAAAACGGCCAAAAAGCTTTGAAAATGGCCAGGGAACATAAACCCCACCTGGTCATTCTCGACGTAATGATGCCGGTGATGGATGGCATGGAGGCTTGTGCCGAGATCAGGAAGATTCCTGATCTGGCGGGCACCCTGATTGCTTTTCTTACCGCTCGCGGAGAAGATTACTCACAAATCGCGGGATTTGAAGCCGGGGCCGATGATTACATCACCAAGCCCATCAAACCGAAATTGTTCATCAGCCGAATCCAGGCTTTGCTGCGCAGGTACAAGGAGCCGGAGGAACAAAACCAGATTATCAGGCTAAAGGGATTTACAATCGACAAGGAGCGTTATGTCATTTTGCAGAATGATACCGAGATAACCCTGGTACGGAAGGAGTTTGAATTACTTCAGTTTCTTGTATCCCGTCCAGGGAAGGTTGTGACGCGTGAAGAAATTTTTTTAAATGTGTGGGGCGAAGATGTGGTCGTGGGCGACCGAACCATCGATGTGCATATCCGCCGTATCCGTGAAAAACTTGCGATCGACAGCATTAAAACCATCAAAGGGGTCGGCTATAAATTTGAAGAGGAATGAAATTTCATGAACCAAGGAACCTGGCCATGCTTAACTCCGTGATCATCACCGGAAGTTATATCGTACTCTTTATTCTCACTTCAGAGATTATTTTTACCAATGCCTTTTCCCATCTCTATACCTTCATTGCATTGGTTGCCAGTTCCTGTTTGTTGTTTTTTATATCCTATTCCATCTTCAGGTACACCCTTGAAAAGTTTATATACAGCAAGATCCGGTTGATCTATAAATCAATTCATACGGTAAAGACGGGGAAAAAGGAGCTACCCATCAATCAGCATGCAGGCAACCTCATGGACCATGTTCAGAAAGAGGTTGAAAACTGGGAATCGGAAAAGCAGCGTGAGATTGAACAACTCAACCTGCTGAGCCAGTATCGCCGAGATTTCATAGGGAATGTTGCCCATGAGCTGAAAACACCCCTGTTTAACATCCAGGGTTACGTTTCAACTTTGTTGGATGGAGGATTGGAGGATCCTACAGTCAACCGGGAATACCTGAAACGGACCGAAAAAAGCATTGAGCGGCTGGCAAAGATCCTTGAAGATCTGGATGAAATTTCACAGCTGGAGTCTGGTCAGATGAAACTCAAAATTACCCGGTTTAATATCGTCAGCCTCACCCGTGAAGTTACAGAATTACTGGAGATGAAAGCGCAAAAGCATGAAATCCAGTTTGTTTTGAATGATGCGGGCAAGCCGTTGATGGTCGAAGGTGACAAAGATAAAATCAGGCAGGTGCTCACCAATATCATTGATAACTCCATCCGCTACGGGAATCATGAAAACGGACGGACCAAGATCAGCTTTTATGACATGGGTGAAAATTTCCTTATTGAAGTAACAGACAATGGGATTGGCATCGATGCCGGAGACCTGGTGCGGGTGTTTGAACGCTTCTACCGCACCGACCGGGGCCGGGCTGCCACTAAAAAAGGCAAAGGGCTCGGATTATCCATCGTAAAACACATCGTGGAGGCACACAATCAAACAATCAATGTGCGAAGTGCCATCGGGGTGGGAACCACTTTTGGGTTCACCCTGAAGAAAGCTTCCTGAAGGAGGGAGAAATCAGGTATTTCGCTCCGTCGTAAAGATAACCAATTGTTCCAGTGAAGTGCGATAAGGGTTATCGGGGAATGTCTGAAGGAGATCCAGCGATTTCTGGCGGTATTCGAGCATCTTTTCTTGGGCATAGCTGATCCCGCCGCGTTCAACAACCTTCTCGATCAGCTTTGATACTTTGGAAGGTTCATCGTGGTGATTTTTCACTGTATTGATAATCCATCGCTTTTCCATATAATCCGAATGATTCAGCAGGTAGATCAGCGGAAGGGTCATCTTCTGATCGCGGATATCCGTGCCATTGGGCTTTCCTGTGGCGTTGTTGCGCTCGTAATCAAACAGGTCGTCCTTAATTTGGAAAGCAATGCCCACGTACTCCCCAAAAGTCCACATCGACCGGATAAGCTCTTCTGAAACATTGACCGATGCAGCGCCGCATGCACAGCAGGAGGCGATCAGGCTGGCCGTCTTCTTTCGGATAATTTCAAAATAAACACTCTCCTGGATGTCGAGTTTCCTGGCTTTTTCCATTTGCAACAATTCGCCTTCACTCATTTCACGAACTGCATTGGAGACTATTTTCAGGAGTTTGAATTCATCCTGTTCCAGAGCCAGAAGCAGTCCCCGTGAAAGAAGGTAATCGCCAACCAATACGGCAATTTTATTCTTCCAGAGTGCATTCAGGGAGAAAAATCCACGCCGGAGGTTTGAGTCATCCACCACATCATCATGCACGAGGGTGGCTGTATGCAGGAGTTCAATGAGGGATGCTGCTCTGAAGGTGCTCTCATTCAATGTTCCGCAAAGACCGGCAGAAAGGAAAACGAACATCGGGCGCATTTGCTTGCCTTTACGCTTGATGATGTACCGGGTGATGGTATCAAGCAAGGGCACGGAGCTTTTCATCGAAGCCCTGAATTTTCCTTCAAAAGCCTCAATGGGTTCCCTGATGGGTTCTTTTATCTTATTGAGTGATATCAACGGTTTGCTCATTGAACCCCAAAAGTAAACATTTTTACTTTTGGTAATTTAGGATTTGCAGTTGAAAATTTGGAATTTTGCACAATAAACAAACAGGATGTCTGGATTTCTTTTTCATGAAGTAATTTTTGGCCCGGTACGCAGCAGGCGACTCGGGTTATCACTCGGAATCAACCTGCTGCCGCTCCATTCCAAATACTGCACCTTTAACTGCATTTACTGTGAATGTGGATGGACCCCGCCCGACATGACCAGGAGTCCGGAATTTCCGTCACGTGAAGAGGTGGCCCTGTTCCTCGAACAACGGCTCCAGGAGTTGAGCGATGAGGATTACCTTCCCGATGCCATTACCTATGCCGGGAACGGGGAGCCAACCGTACATCCTGATTTTGCCGGGATCGTGGATGATACAACGGCCTTGCGTAATTTCTACGCTCCGGAAGCAAAGGTCACAGTCCTATCCAACTCAAGCATGATCCATGATCCGGGCGTTTTTGATGCCCTGCAAAAACTTGACAATAACATCCTGAAGCTGGATGCAGGGGACGACCGTTTGTTTAATCTCATCAATAATCCGGTAGAACCGGTAAACTTTACCAGCCTGGTCGAAAATTTAAAAAAATTCAAGGGCAACCTCATCATCCAGAGTATGTTCCTGCGCGGGAGCTTCAAAGGCCAGGCTGTTGATAACACGACCGGCGAATCGGTCGAGGGCTGGCTTCATTGCCTTCAGGAGATTAAACCCAGGATGGTTATGATGTATCCCATTGCCCGGGCCACCCCCGTGCATAACCTTGAGAAAATAACCCAGGTTGAGCTGGAAGTGATTGCCAGGCGTGCTGAGGCGGCCGGGATAGAGGTTCAGGTATACGGATGACAAGTGACGAATGACGAATGACGAATGACGAGTGACGAATGACGAATGACGAGTGACGAGTGTAAATTTGCGCTATGGAAAGCCTATATTATCCTGCCAAGATCTGGTTTGCCTTCGGGGAGGCTGTAAACGGGAATTTGGAAATCGTGACCTGGCTGATGAAGAACGGTTACCCGGAAGTGGCCGCCCTGGCTCATGCCATAAGGGGAAGCGAAGAGGCTACCGCCTGGCTTTTCAAAAACAAGTTTTATCACCTGGCTGCACTGGATGCTGCCATTGATGAAAACATCCAGGCCTGCGGATGGTTACAAAAAAACAACCATCCGTTTCTCCTGGTTTTTGCCGAGGCCTGTCGTGGTAAGCAGGCAGCCATTGAATGGTTTCACAAGAACAACCTGCAGGCTTTTATACTTATAGCCAAACGCATCAAAGATCTGCGTGACAACACCACCTTTGATTACCACAAAAAGAAATTTTAGGTTTTTACCCGCACTTCGAATAGCCGCAACTCTTGCACACCAGGCAACCCTCCTGGTAAACCAATCCGTTCTGATCGCTGCATTTCGGGCAGGCATGTTCGGCTGCTTTGGTTCCGTCGGGAATGGATTTTTTAAGCGCCCGTTCCACCCCGTTTTTCCAGGTGTTGATCGAATCGACCTCAAAGTGAAGTTTGGAAATGATGTTGACCACAAAAGGAAGGGGCATTCCATGGCGCAGAATGCCTGAAATCAGCTTGGCGTAGTTCCAGTATTCCTTGTTGAATGAGCGGGATAGTCCTTCGATGGTGATTTTATATCCCTGGCGGTCTTCGAACTGAAAATCATAACGTGACCCAACACCATCGGGCCGTGTTTTCACGATCCAGCCCTTCTGAACCCAGGTTGGAATCCAGAAATCTTCGGCCACCCCTGTGAATATCTCATAGGGACGTGCGTTTAGAATTCCCACAACGGCCACCCATTTTTCGTGATCGTTCTGAAAGCGAACGATGTCAGCCTCCAGTCGGTCGGGGCGATGAGGAGCTTTGGTTTCGTGGAATTCGTTAATCTCTGATTTATCTTTCTTTTCATTCGGATCGTTGTTCACCAGTACCCCGGAGCGGGATCCATCGCGATAAACGGTCATCCCTTTGCAGCCAACCTGCCAGGCTGTTTCATAGATGGTGCTGATCATCTCCTCCTTGGCGTCGTTGGGAACATTGACAGTAACGCTGATGGAATGATCGACCCATTTCTGGACGGCACCCTGCATTTTTACCTTTGCAACCCAATCCACATCGTTGGCCGTGGCTTTATAAAAGGGTGATTTCTTGATGATCTGTTTCAGGTCCTTCTCCTCCATGTGGGAGACTTCTTCCACATTATAGCCATTGACAACCAGCCAGGTAACAAAATTGTGGTGGAACACATTGTATTCCTCCCAGGTATCGCCTACTTCATCTTTAAAAGTGACCGTTACATTCTTATCATTGGGGTTCACCTTGCGGCGTCTTTTGTAATTCACTGCAAAGACCGGCTCAAGCCCGGAGGTAGTCTGGGTAAGAATACTAACCGATCCTGTGGGAGCGATGGTCAGCATGGCCACATTGCGGCGGCCGTATTTAGCCATATCTTCATATACATCGGGAGCGGCTTCCTTTATTCTCATGATGAACGGGTTGTTCTTCTCCCGCTCTGTATCGTATATAGGGAAAGGACCACGTTCGCGTGCCATCATCACCGAGGACCGATAGGCCTCCAGGGTAAGAATTTTATGCACCTCCACTGAAAAATCGGTGGCTTCATCAGAGCCGTAGCGGGTTCCAAGAGCAGCAAGCATATCGCCTTCAGCTGTAATGCCAAAGCCGGTTCTTCGTCCCTGGATGGCTTTTTTCTTGATATTCAGCCACATATTGCGTTCACGGGCTTTTATATCTTCTGCTTCAGGATCTTTTTCAATTTTTGCCAGGATGCGGTCGATCTTTTCAAGTTCCAGGTCAATGATGTCGTCCATGATACGCTGGGCTTTATTGACATGAAGGGTAAAGAGTTCGGAGTCAAAACTTGCGTCGGGGGTGAAGGGCTTGTCAACGTAATTGTAAAGGTTGATGGCCAGCAGGCGGCAGCTGTCGTAGGTGCAAAGAGGGATCTCGCCGCAGGGGTTTGTGGAGACCGTGCGGAAACCCAGGTCGGCATAGCAGTCGGGGATGGATTCGCGGATAATGGTATCCCAGAAAAGGATCCCGGGTTCGGCTGATTTCCATGCATTGTGCACGATCTTGCTCCAGAGTTCACGGGCACGAATGGGCCTGGTAACTGCCGGTTTCTTTGAATTAATGGGAAAATGTTGTACAAACTCCGTGTCATTCACAACAGCCCGCATAAACTCATCGGTAAGTTTAACCGAAATATTGGCTCCGGTTACCTTCCCCGTTTCAAGTTTTGCATCGATAAAATGCTCAGCATCAGGATGTGCAATCGAAATGCTTAGCATCAGTGCCCCGCGGCGACCTTCCTGGGCCACCTCCCGGGTTGAATTGGAATAACGCTCCATAAAGGGGACAATGCCGGTGGAGGTCAGTGCACTGTTCTTCACCTCACTATGCTTCGGGCGGATATGCGACAGATCATGTCCGACTCCTCCCCTGCGCTTCATAAGCTGAACCTGTTCTTCGTCGGTTTTCATGATGGCGCCATAAGAATCGGAGGCACCTTCATTCCCGATCACAAAGCAGTTGGAAAGCGACCCGATCTGAAAATCGTTTCCAATCCCGGCCATGGGGCTACCCTGAGGGACAATGTATTTAAAGTTTCGCATGAGATCGAAGAGTTCATCCTCGCTCATCGGGTTTGGATATTTTTTTTCTATCCGGGCAATTTCACGGGCAATTCGCCGGTGCATGTCATCCGGGGTCAATTCAAACAAATGACCTTCGGAATTTTTCAGTGCATATTTATTTGCCCACACATTGGCGGCCAGGCTATCGCCGTTAAAATAAACTGTTGATTTCTCTATTACTTCTGCAAAAGAATAAATCTTACGCTTTGATTCCTCTAATTTCTTTTCTTCCATTTCCAATTCTTGAATCCCAATTTTCGGACGAATTCTTTTAGCCAGCATCTCCTGATAATAATCGGCTTTTAAATCCTTTTCCGTGTTTACTTCTGTATTTTTTTCCATGCATGAACAGAATTACCTGTTATATTATATAAATTTCTTAACTATCTGTTATTGCGAACGTTTCAATAAATTTTTGGGGATAAATTTGAAGAGGCAATATACAACGAAGAACGGGTTTACCTGAATATAGTTATTAACATCGGGTGGGGGTAACACAGGTAAACACCTGACTTCAAAAAACATAGACTTTGATAATTCTCTAAATGCGCAACTGGCCTTGGATTCAGAGATTTTCAGACCCTCCAAACGAGCTTCTTACCAAAGCCGAGACGATTATCCGTCATTTTAATAAAATCAGGAGCCAGCATCCACAGCGTCAAGTTAGGCATCAACCGGGCGATGGGGAAGCGTTTCAGGTAGGCTGTCCGTGCTTTCTTCAGCTCATCTCCCTCCAATTCCCTGATCATTCCGTTCATCTGAATACCCCTGATTTTCCCGACGATTTTCGTTTCCAATGCAATGGCGCCTGCAACTGTAAAATTGCCGCCCTCCACTACGTCACGGATGTGCCTTGTTTCATGGCCGGAAGAGAATACAAATAGGTTTTGGGCCGGCAAATACGCATAATAGCAGGTGGCACAATAGGGCACATGATCTTTCACCACTGCCAGGGTTAAAATATGATGTTCTCCAATAAAATCAACAATCCGTTGTTCGGGAAGGTCCATGGTTAAAAATCAAGACTGAGTGAGAAATAAAAAATAGGTTTACGGACCCGGCCATCTTCCACGCCCCAGGCAAGATCGGCCCGGAGAAAATAGCCGAACAGGCGTGTCCGGGCTCCGAAACCAAATCCCTCCACAATGGGATCTTTTTGCATTTCCACTTTAATGAAAAGCGGATTGCGCCAGATGTACTGCGTAAATAGCTGGTTGTCCTCCGACCAGGGAGTTGCCCCTGTCCAGGCAGTGCCAACATCTCCAAAGAGAACAACCTGGAAATTATTGATGAAGTCGGAACGGATGGGACGATTAAACAGATAACGGAAAACCGGCCATCTCAATTCGGTGTTGTAGACGAAAAAACTGTTGCCATTCCTGATGTTTTGATCAAAACCGCGCATGTTTGTTGCCAGGGTCTGGAATGCATAATTCTGATCAAAGGCAACCGGGGTGTTGACGTTGTACGACGGGAACAGCCAGTTATCAACGCCACCCATATAGTACAGCAATTTATTGCTTCCAAATGAGGTACTTGCTGCAAACCGGTTTGCCCATATCAATGTGCGGTGTACCCTCTGGTAGTTCCTGAAATCCAAACCGACGACAATCAGGTTATTCCCGGAAGAATTCAGAAGCTGGTAATATTCACCGAAGAATTTATAACGGGTTCCCTGGTAAAGATTCAGACCCAGGCTCCGGGTATTATCATAGGTAAGTTCTCCTTTTATGCTGCCCCACACATTGTGAATATCCGGCTCCTTCAGGTTAAACTGATCGGTCGACAAATAGATTGCACGGTCATACCTTAGCGCAGCCGTCCCCTTGATGTTCAACACCGGATTAAACGGCCAGGTGGCGACATAGTACAACTCATGGATCTTGTGCCTGATCAGGGAATAATAGCCCACCTCTTCCACGGCTTTCCTGTGAAATACGATCTGATGGTCAAGGCGGTGTTTATAATTACCATAGCTGAACAGATATTCGTTGTTGATGAGACTTACATTCAATCGCACCCCCCCGCTTATCCGGTAGTCTTCCATAAGGTCGGTGACCCCAACCATAAAGAGGGCATTCAGCCCCGGGTTGATAAACACAGGCGACAAGCTCCCTGTGAAGGGTTGATAGGCAAAATTCAGATAGGTGAAATCAATCTGGGTGACCATCTGGTCAATGTAGTACTCAACATTATAGTTCAACTGTTTGGCCGTGGCGTATTTATTCACAGAATCCTTTTCCTGCGATCCCCGCTGGTAGCCCTTTCCCTGCAAAGACCTGTAGAGTGAAAGGAGATTATTGGCGACTGTATCGGTTGTTAAAGTCCCATCTCTCCCTGATTGAAAAACAGCCTTCTGCGACGAATCGACCCGCGACAGGATCTGGTTGACCACCTCGCTGCGTTTAACCGCTGTAAAATGCTTTTTTCCCTGGGTTTTGAACGGCTCAGACAACCTGAGTCCGCTATCGGGTTTCCTGGCTTCAGCCTGCCTGATGGATAATTTTTCCTGGAAATCTTTGAAAAAAGAGGGCTGAACTTCGACCTTCGTAACATGGGTTGGCCTGACCAGGTCCGTTGTAAACATCTTGTAACTGCGATTCTGAAAAACGATTTCACCTATTTTAGCCGCCCTCGGAGAGATATCCTGCTCAAGGATGTTGCGTGAATAATTGGTAATCGGGTAAGAGGTAGTAAAATAACGGTAATGCGTCGTGGTATCGATGAAAGCAATGGTGCTGTCGTACCTGGCGAGATACCGGTTCACAATCCCGTTTTTGTCGCTCAGGAAGGAAAAATAGTTTTCCCCGTAAGGCATGGGTTGGGTTTCGTGTGCATCGGGTGATTTGGTCATTCGCTGCAATACATTCGATTTCTTGCTGTAATGGTAAAGGAACAAATCATTGAAATAATGAAGATCGTTGATCTTCACCGGATCATCGAACCGGATCGTATCATTTACCCTGTTTGAAGAAAAAATAATATCACTGGAATGGTTGATAAACCTGGGATTAAGGTCATCATAAATATCTTTAGTCAACTGTTCGTGCGACCCCGAGGCGATGTTATAGACAAAAATATCGGACTGGCCTTTCTGAACTGCCGAAAAAACAAGCAGAGTTCCATCATCGGAGTATGAAATATCCAGGATCTTCTGAAAATTAGCCATAATCTGGTGTTCGAATTTACGGTCGTCCAGGTTGTAAAAATAGAGCCATATTTCACCTTTACGTTCAACCAGGATAGCGAGGACCCTTCCGCTCGGATGCCATGCGATAAGCGGGAATGAATAATCGGGCCGGTCGGCCAAACGATATCCGCCACGATAAATCCGTCGCTTTTTCCCGGTTTCGGCATCCTGAATAAACACTTTGTATATTCCCAGGTCGTGGGTTACATAGGCCAGTTTATTGCCGTCAGGGCCGATTTTCAGCTCCCTGTATGTCCGGTCGGGTTTTTTCCTTTTATTGATCAGATCGCCTTCGGGCGCCGTTCGGCCGATTTCCTGTTTGGTGTAAACCTCCTTATAAAATGCCAGCCATTCCTGGACTACGGCCTGGAAACTTACCCCGATAACGTACTGAAAGCCACGTTCCACATTGCGGCTTAAACGTGCCATATACACAATGTTTGGAATAGAGGCAGCCCCGTATTTCATGGCAACATAGTTCCACAGCGAATGGCCTGCATTGGTGGCCTCCATCCCTGAAAGGCCATTAAATTTCTCGTATCGCTTGTTGAGGATGGCATCCCTTACCTGGTTTTCAATCTCGGCATCCCATTTCCTGGAGATGAATGAAATGAGCCCGTTGAGATACCATTCAGGGACTGTAAAGAGGGCATTGTTTTTTATCTGCGCCCCGATCCCTGTGCCATAGATCATGTTGTTGAGGATCACCTGTGCAATGCCGGCCCTGATCTGCTGGTCAAAATGCTCATAGTTGCCGTCGAAAAAGAGCAGTACCCGGCCGCCGATGATCCGTGTCACACCACCCGTATTGTAATAATCCCAGTCGCCGAACAACCCGATATTGCTCTGTTTAAGATCCGACAGTTTATTAAAAATGATGAACTGCACCTTCTCTTCCAGATTCGATTGCAGCGAGAGCTCAATCTCCTTGATATGCTTGTCAGCATATTCACTGGTATAAATAGCCAGCTCCTTCCCATTGAGGTAATAGTAGGTGTCGAATTTTTCGAAGCGGAAATAAAGCCACAGGAAATCATTGTATTGAACCCTGCTCTTTCCAAAAGTCAGCTGCGAACCATTGTAAAACTGCGCATGTCCGGACACAGAAAAAAGCAGTGAGGAAACAAGAATGATCCATGCTCCTGTCCAGCTTTTTGATCTTCTGTTCATGCATGCATCCTGAGTCATATCCAGTAGTACAAGGGATTTTATTGGAACTGCTAAAGTACGATTATTTTCAATGTGACGGCCACATGGCGGCATTTTCATATCTTTGCAAATCATGTTAAATACTGCTGTCTGAATGATCAACGTAGAAAAATTTGTCTTCAACACCTTCATGGTTAACACCTACCTGGTGTATGACGAAACCAGGGAGTGTCTCCTCATCGATGCTGCATGTTATGATCCTGACGAGCAGGATGCACTGAAGAATTTCATCTCCTCCAATCATCTGAAACTGGTCCGCAATTTAAATACCCATTGCCACGTCGACCATGTGCTGGGAAATGAATTTGTTTCACTGACCTATGGGATCAATCCCGAATACCATGAAAATTCCTCCCCGTTTTTTCATACCCTGAAAGAGATCGGCTCCTCCTTTGGATTTTCGATTGACCGGATCACCCCGCCAAGACGTTTTCTCACAGACGGCGAGACCGTTACCTGGGGAAATTCATCAGTAAAGGTGCTTTTCACACCCGGACATGCCGAGGGAAGCGTTTGTTTTTACAGTGACCACCAGGGTTTCGTAATCACCGGTGATGTGTTGTTCAAGGATACCATCGGCCGTACCGATTTGCCATCCGGTAATTTTGAAGACCTGATGCGGAGTATTAAAACCAAACTTTTCACCCTTCCTCCCGAAACCATTGTTTACCCGGGACACGGGCCGGAGACTACCATCGGGTATGAGATGGAGAATAATCCGTTTATAAGGTAACAGGGTGATTAGGTAACAAGGTAACAGGGTGACAGGGTGACAGGTGTAAGAAAAATATTGGTAATCCGTTTTAGCTCCATTGGCGACATTGTGCTCACCAGCGCAGTTGTCCGTTGCCTGAAGCAGCAACTCCCTGACTCAGAAATCCACTTTTTGACAAAGACCCGGTTCGGACCTGTCACCGGTGCGAATCCACACATTCATAAAACCTGGCTCTACGATCACAATTTCAAAGACCTGATCCCGCAATTGAAATCCCAGGGGTTTGATTTCATTGTTGACCTGCATAAAAATTATCGTTCAGCCTTTGTCAGATATAAACTGGGGGTGAAAGGTAATTCTTTCCCGAAATTGAATCTCCGGAAATGGCTGATGGTTCGTTTCAGGTTCAATTTTCTGCCCGACATTCACATCGTTGACAGGTATTTCAAGGCAGTTGAGCAGTTGGGTGTAAAAAATGACGATTCCGGGCTGGATTACTTTATCCCGGGAAAGGATGAAGTTTCCCTTTCAGCACTTCCGGGAACTCACCAGGATGGATTCATTGCCATGGTCATCGGAGGCAAGCACAACACCAAAATTTTCCCGGCCGACCAGGTTATCCGGGTATGCAACCAGCTTTCACAGCCAGTCATCCTTCTGGGCGGAAAAGAGGACCTTGAACGCGGTGAACAGATCGCTGCGTCAACAGGAACAATGGTTTTCAATGCATGCGGACTGTTTAACATCAATCAATCTGCCTCACTGATCAGGCAGGCAGACGCCGTGCTGTCGAACGACACCGGCCTGATGCATGTGGCTGCTGCCTTTAAAAAACCGATTCTGTCGGTCTGGGGCAACACCATTCCGGCCTTTGGTATGTACCCCTATCTTCCAGACCAATACAAAGCAAATTCGCTGATCGCTGAGGTGAAGGGTTTGTCATGCCGGCCCTGCAGTAAACTTGGATATCAAACCTGCCCGAAAAAGCATTTCCGTTGTATGAAAGAGATTGATCTTGCTGAGATCATCGCTTTTCTTGATGAGAAAATGTTGGTATCGAAAAAACGTGACTCGTGACGCGTGACGCGTGACAAAAAAATCGTAAATCGTAAATCTAAATTGCGTGGTTTTCACTGATTCACATACCCATTTGTACGCAGAAGAATTCGATGGCGATCGCGAAGCCATGATGAAAAGGGCAGAGCAGAATGAGGTGCTGCATCTGCTGCTTCCTGCCATTGATTCGGCCTATCATGAGAAGATGTTAAAGGTCACTGCTGATTTTCCTCATTTGTGTTTCCCCATGATGGGGCTGCATCCGACCTCTGTGAAGCAAAATTACCGGGATGAGCTGGAAATCGTTGCAGGATATCTCTCGAATCATGCGCTGAAGTTTTGGGCCCTTGGTGAAATTGGCATCGATTTATACTGGGATAAAACATTTGAGGCGGAACAGCGGATTGCCTTCAGTGATCAGCTGGATCTTGCATTGGAACATGATCTTCCTGTCGTGATTCATACGCGCAATTCAATGGATATTGTACTGGAGATCCTGGAAAGCCGGAACAACAGGTTAATCCGCGGGGTATTCCATTGTTTCAGCGGTAATACCGAACAGGCAAAACGTGCCACCGGTCTTGGTTTTATGCTTGGCATCGGCGGGGTGGTCACCTACAAAAATTCCGGTCTGCAAGCCGTGGTTGAAAATATCGCCCTGGAGCACCTGCTGCTAGAGACGGATGCACCATGGCTGACACCTGTTCCTCATCGCGGCCAGCGAAATGAGCCCTCCTACATCCCGATCATCGCCCTGAAAATTGCCGGGATAAAAGCCATCTCCCTGGAAAGGGTCGCTGAAATTACCACCACGAATGCTTTGAGGTTGTTCGGGATTGGGTGAACGGGCACTGATGTTTATTGTTTTATGATTTTGATGGTCCTTGTTGAACTTTCAGCATTCACTTTCAGAAAATATAAACCAGGGATCAAAGCAGAAAAATCCTGTTGATCCAATAATTTCCCTGACCAGATTGTCTGTCCCATTTTATTGATCAATTCATAGGTCTCCTTCCCCGTCGTATTGTATATTTTTATCTTACTGGTGAATGGATTTGGATAGCTCTCAAGTGGTGTTGATTGATTGTATTGATCACCAATTCCGTATGGATACAATTCAATATAATCACCCGGGGTCATATCCCGGCCTGAAAATGCAGGATAATCCGGGGCGTACCTGTAAATCCTGAACACCTGGTTCATGGTTTCATCGGGCCTGACGGGATTGATGGGAATCGGATCACCTTGCGTCATTGGGCCTTTGTCATCCACCGGACAGAGGTATCTCCATACAATCTCACCATCGGAGGTAACTTCCGTGAAATCTCCATGTCCTCCTTCACAAATAATCGTATTCCCGTTAGGCTGGCGCTGGGCTCCGGAAATATTCTCAGAGTACAATGATTCAGGAGGGGAGGCCGTGTAAGACCAGGTAAATGCGGTCGGCCCGAACGCCGATCCAGGGCTCACAGGATAATTCCCGTTCGCATCAACAGGCGTGGTTATTTCATCAACAGTCGAATAAAGAGGGGTTCGGCCTAAACCATTGTTGTAACAGGTTAAATTCCCCGCACCCGGATTGCCTGCCTTCACCCATTCCACATCATGCTGCTCGAAATACTTCTGGTTGCTCACGGTCCCCGCTCCATAGGTCAAAGGATTTCCCCAACGATAGAGCAGGTCGCCGCCTTTGCCGTGCACACCTCCGCTGTGACCAGCCGATTGGGCCGTCGTGGTGCTGTGATCAACGATCCACACCTCGCTGTTCCCTCTCACGCTCATGGCGATCTGATCCAGGCTGGCATTGTAATCTATCGAATTCATGTGATTCCAGAAAAGCGGAAGGTTCCGGTGGTCTCCGTCACAATCGATCAGTTCGGGATGCGCGCTCACGACGCCGTAATTCGATTTTGAGGCATCGAAATCCTGGATCAGGTGATCCCATGTATGCCATTCCCAAACTACCGTCCCACCAACCGGATATGTCGGGGCGATTTCGATAATGCAGTCGGGCAGCATGTATCCCTTCTGTTGTATCTCAGAATTCAGTTTAGCCGGGTCAAAGCCTGCTGCGAGTACTTCGGCATAGGTCTTTTTCTCCACAACCAGCATAATTATATTCCCATTCGGCAGCTTTTTTATGTCATGATGCTGCATATAGGTTGATGTCGAGTAATCTAAAGCCCACACCAGGTTGTCGTCCCAGTCATATTCTTCAATCCGCCCTCCTTCACCGCCGCCGGTACCAAGCTGGGTCTGGGTCATGCATGCCCTCAGGAGATGACCGTTTTCGAGAAGATAGACCGCCTGCCCCGGAGGATACGTACTGGCCTTCCATTCATGGATCTTGCGCCCGTCGTTATTGATCAGGTAGGTCATGGTATTTTGTTTCGGTGCAAACAGCGTATACCCCGCAAATGTTCTCGTAGTGTCGTTAATAAAGAGACCCATGGTCCTGGTTTGTGCGTAAATCCCTGCCAGCGGGATTAAGATCATTGCAATAATTAATAGTTTGATTTTCATTTTGACCTCCTGTTATTTTATTACGACCAATTTTTTTATTGACTGATGAGTACCTGCGGCAAGCCTGCAATAATAGATGCCGCTTGAAGCCTGACTGCTCTCCCAGGTCAGGGTGTGCCAGCCTTCGTTTGCGTAGCCATCGGCCAGCACGGCAATTTCCAACCCAAGAGAACTGTATATCCTAACCGAAACCCTCGAAGTCGCCGGAATGTAATATTTTATGACAGTCGACTGGCTGAATGGATTCGGGTAATTTTGCAGCAAAATGGCTGATCCTTCCTCACGGGATCCTGTCTCATGAATACCGGTGATCTGCGAATACTTTCTCACCACCCTGAACCCGACATGATACCATGGATGGTTTGGGTCCTGGGGGCCACGGTAATAGGATGGGTTTCGGTTCGAGACCCTGGAATGTCCATCATTTACACCAAGGGTGTCATATCCATTGTACCAGTTGCCCCCGCGCATCCCGCGGTATGGCTTTCCATCGGGCATGATAAATCCTGTGGTCGGGCCCTTCGGATTGTCATACGGACTGCTGCTGTAGTAATTCTGGCTGTACCAGTCGTTGATCAGTTCCCAAACATTCCCCTGCATATCATATAACCCGAAACCATTCACACCGTCGGTGGTCTGGTATTCGGTCATGTTCCCGGGCCAGTTGTAATCGTTTTTATACTTCATTGTTCCATCGTAAAACCCCACAGGGGTTGATAAAGGATAATCTCCTGTTTCATATGGATCTCCGGAATTGGGAAGGTTGGCTGCAGAAACAATCACGGTATTTCCATTTTCGTAATTATAATAGGGGTTGAGATGCCCGCCCCGGCCTGCATATTCCCATTCTGCTTCGGTGGGCAACCGGTAGCCGTTTTTAGTGAAATCACAGTCCCAGGTGCTGAGATTATAGCAGGACTGCAAACCGTTCAGTGCGCTTAGCCAGTTGCAAAACGTGGCTGCCCCGAACCACATGACCCCAACCATCGGGTGATTGGCCCTGAAATCGGCCATTGAAAAAACATTTCCGTCATACGAAATGCTGTAGCACGATTCAAATTCATGCGTGTAACATAAAAGGTTTGTGTCGCCTGTATTGTACACTTTGTTGGCGATCACTTGTATCGACCCGGCAAGCTTCGACGCATTAAGAAATTCAAGGAACTGCTGGTTCGTAGTCTCGGTTCGCGTCATATTGAAGGAATCAACCTTTACAACATGTAACGGCAGCTCATCGCTTGGGTGATGCGGGTCAACAAAGCCGAAATGATCTCCCATCTCATATTCGCCCCCGGCAATAGAAACTTCGGTGATGTTTAAACTGCTGTTGTCCAGGCCTCCTCTGACCAGCAGGACATTCTCCTTGAGCGTTTTGACATTGTATGAAACAATTCCGTAATCAACATTGATATCCCAGGCTTTTTCGCTTGCATTTATAAGGGTGGTCGACGACCAGTAATTCCCCGTGATCACATCAGGGAAATAAGTCCTGTTAAATGAAGGTTTTGATAATGTAACATCGTTCAGAGATTGTATCTCTTTCACATTCGGCAATCGCCAGTCTGTCTTGCCTCCGAGGGATATCGTTTTGCTGTAAGCCAGCGCTTCCTCCCAGCTCATGGTGTTTGAAGACTGAATTTTCTGCCATATCAGACCCGTGTTATGATCGGTTATGGTTCCATTGCCGTTGTCGGTAAAATGAGCGGGCGGGGAAATTGCCGATATAGCATTCCTGACAGCCCTCACATGAAATAATTTTGTACCACCGGAGCTCAGGGTCTCTGTTTTCGGATGAGCGCCTATACCTCCACCTGCATTGACCACCCACACCCTGGCCGGATCACCCACCTGGGTTTCACTGCTCCACCAGTACTGCGCCTGAGTCTGCGCAAAGTAAACAGTATTCAGGGCAGGATTTACATGGTTGTAATTGTTGAGGCTTAACAATTCAATCCCTTTGGGCACTCTCCAATCGGTGAAACCACCAAGGCTTAGATTATCGCAGTAAGAGGCTGCATTCTCAAAAGTCATCTCGCCCCCGTCGGTTTTCTGCCACATCAGCCCGGTATTATTATCTGTTACTGTTCCATCCCCGTTATCGGTAAATGAAGGAGTATTGATGAGGTAATCCGAATCCTCCCCTTCGGTGGATGTGAAACTGCCGGTTTGGCCCGTATCCTGCAGTTTGAATGGAACCAGTTTCTGAGCGTTCACTGTTGGAAACAGCGTAAGGCTCATGCTCATCATCGCTGTTAAAAGAAGTTTATACATGGTACCTGACATAGTTCACCTCCCATTTTGTTTATTGTATACAAATCATTTTCATTGTTTTAGACTGATCGCTGGCAATAATCCTGTAATAATATATATGGCCTGCAGATGGGGATGTTCCGGGATTGAATGTTACAATATATTTCCCCGGCTGTTGGTATTGATCAACCAGCGTGCTGACCTCCCTTCCGGGCGCGTCATATACCTTAATGCATACAGTTCCCGCCTGTGTTATTTCATAGGGAATGGCTGTTGTTCCGCTGAAGGGGTTTGGGTAATTCTGCCCAAGCCGATATACCTGATCCGACTTAATCTTTTCTTCCACAGCCGATGGAGTTGCATGCAGAATATAAGAATAGGCAACATCCCCGTTTTTCCGGCTGGGAGTCTCTTCGTCCGGGAGAAATGTTTTGATATATTCGACTGTTGCAATGGAATCACCGACAGTGACCAGAAGATATCCCCGGCTTGGCAGGAACAGTCCGTTCACATAACCATACTGTGATGCCTGGTTCGCGTTGTTGATGTTCTTTGAAGAGGGTTGTGGGAGTTCCTGGTAAACCACCCCGTCGAGATCCTGTTTCCCGAAAAAATGGTCATGCCCGTGAAAATAAATGCTGGCATGGCAATCAACCATCAGCTGATGAATCGGTTTCTCCCAGCCCGGACGATACGCATCAAATCCCCAGGTCAGATCCGAGTTCTTACCTCCCATCTCGAATAAACCGGCAAACTCAGCGCCTCCTCTTGCATCGTTACCACTACCACCGACCAGTTGGTGGCAGAATACGAATTTGAATTTTGCCTTGCTGCCCGAAATCACCTTGCTGAACCATTTATACTGATCGCCTCCCAGGGTCCATCCCCAGTCAGGCTTGCCTTTGGTATACCAGTATGGATCAAGAACAATGAAGAGGGCATCTCCCCACTCCCAGGCATAATAGTTCTGGCGAAGGCCCACATACGGCTCTGGGATGCTGTCTCCCGAATAAAATCCATCGGGAACGGGATTCGGATAATACAGTTTTCTGGTGTTGGCAGCCATGACCGGCAAAGTAGCCGGTGAACCACCTGCGATCCATCCGTTTTCACCTTCATGGTTGCCAATGACCAGGAAGAGCGGCACCGAATGACAGGTGGCTCCGAAATAGGGCCTGTACAGGAGATGCCGGGAGGTAATGTTTTCCTGTGTTTTGGCCTGCAGTTTTTCCGACATGAAGGTGTCGCCCAGGTCGAACAGGAAATCAGGACCAGCGTTCAAAATGTTTTGCAGAGTGAGTGCATAGGAGGCCGGAATGGTGTTGGTGTCAAGATGGGGATCCGCCTCTACCGCAAATGAGAAAGTTTTCCCGGCAGACCTTTGGGTATGGAAAGTATGTTCAGCTCCGTTCAGAAATTCGCCCGAACTGCCTGCATTACGATACCGGGTTCTGTAATAATACCGTGTATCCAGTGCAAGGCCTGTAAAAACCGCTTCGAGCGCAGCGTCAATAGTGGCCGTGAAAGTCGGGGTTTTCATGCTGTAATTACCCCCCGAAGTCCCGTATTCCCAATACACCTCTGCTTTCTGGTCAAACAGAATGCTCATGGTGACTGAATTTGCGGTGGGACGGCCCAGAATTTCGGTAAAATTCTGAGCCGCGGCAAGCAGGCTGCATGATGCAAGAATGACACTTATCCATAATCTCAACATAATCTGCATATGGGTTTTATCTGTTATAAATCATTTTTTTACTGAGTTGGCGGTTGTCGGCCATCAGAATGTATAAATAGATCCCGCTGGCAACTCTCGATCCGCTGTCATTGCTGCCATCCCAGTAAATCGAATAATTCCCGTTCGGACAGTATTTTTTCATCAGAGTCTTCACATAATTCCCGGAAAGATCATAGATAATCAGAAGGACATTGGCGGACTGCACAATATTGAATCCTATCGTGGTCCCTGTTGAGAAAGGGTTGGGATAATTCTGTTTCAGATCATCGCTGAGCGATGTGGTCTGGCTTTTTTCCTGCACGGCGGTTATATCTTCCGGAGTCCAGTAATCGGGAGGTTCGCCGGTCATGGTTGAACCGGGAGTAAGATCATGACCCGCCAGGGCCGGATGGTCCGCAGCATAGCGGTAGGCCCTGAAAACACCATTGTAAGTGGGATAATGATCAGTTTTAATTCTCTTTAACCCGTCGCGGGTCATGGGGTTGACATATTCCCAAACGATGGCCGTGTCGGAGGGCGCAACTTCAAAGAAATGGCCATCGTTCATGGAACATATCAGCGTATTCCCGTTAGGAAGTCGCTGAGCGCCTGAGCCGATCGTACTGTAAAATGAGGTGTTGTTTTTACTTGAATATCTCCAGACAATCTGTTTTGATACGTTCTTGTTCTCCTTCATCAGGTTGGGATCGGGCGACGACACAATGTTATACCCCGCATCCGGAGGATTTATGAAATTTGATGTAACGGTGCCTGAGGAGTTAAGGTATGGGTTGATCTCAATGATATACGATTGGGGTGTGAGTTCGAAAAGGTTCTGTCCATTGCAGAAAACAAGGAAATTACCCGCACCCGGCAGTCCCGGCTTTATCCATTGAATGTGATGGGATCCTCCCAGCTGTTTGTTTCCTGCTGTTGCTTTCTCCCAGTTATCAAGCACCGAAGGAGGATCTCCCTGGTCATATTTGGCAGGATCCCCAAATCGGTATTTGAAATCACCCGCAGTAGTTGCAGCAAGGGCGATACTGCCAACCGGATCATTGGGAATGAATGTATTGCCATGATCGATCACATAAAATTCGCCATGAACGGAGTTGATCACGATAAGATCAAGATCCAGGTTATAATCAAGGGAGTTGCAGTGCATCCAGTCGCTTTTTACAGGATTCCCCCGAATATTCAGGTTGATCCTGCCAGGAGTATCGGCAATGACGCCATAGGTCGACTTTGAGGGATCAATGTCCTGGACAACATGATTAAAGAACCACCATTCCCAGATCACGTTACCCTGTCTGTCAACCTCAACAATGGCATCCATTTGTGAGCCGGTATAATTATGTGCCGGGTCACAGCCAGCATCAAGACATTGCTGGGCAGTGAGGTCCTTATTCGCAATAAATATGAAAGTTGAATCACCGAGTTTGGGGTTATAAATTTTTCCAAAGTCATGGTGGCCATGATAATTGGAGCGGGATTCGGTATACTGCCACACCGTATTCCCGTTCCAGTCAAGTTCTTTCCATATATTCTGATTGCTTGGATTGCCCCCCACCGCATCAAGCAGGGTTCCTGCCTCTGTGAACCGGGGATTTGTGCCCATGGACCATGTATGTACAACATGGCCTTCAAAATCAATCAGGTAAGTCATTCCTCTTGTGCCAAATAAAGTATAACCGGCAAAGGTTCTGGAGTTATCCCAATACCTGGTTTCAGTCTTCACCATAAAATTTTCCTGGGAAAGAACTGACAGAGCAAAGAGGAGAAGGCTTGACAATAAAAGGCTCTTTTTCATAGGGAGATGATTAAGTTATTCATTTTGCCAAAATTATTTTTACCTGGGTTTTCCTGCAAATCTTTTCAATGAACAGGGAGTTTTAACCCGCGGAATCAGCAAATTATTCAGCGAAGGATTCCGGAGTTCTGAGGGCATATCCTACCGGTTGATGATAATTTTTTTAGTCCCCTTGTACGCCACAGTCGTAATTCGTAAAAAATATACCCCTTCGGCAAAACCCCCGACATCGATACTGGTCGACTTTGTCTGCAACAGCGTTTGTCCGAGCATATTGACCAGACTGATCTCTGCAGGACCGATGCCCTCGGGGAGAACTACAGTTATCCTTTCCTTCGCCGGGTTAGGATACACTTTTACTTCGGCAACACCAGTTTTAGCCTGTATTCCTGTCGGGCAATTCCCGATGGTATAACTGAAAGCCACTTCCCTGTTATGATGAATGCCACCAATGGTATCGGCCGGCAAATATGCCCGTACAAAATCCACCCTCACGCAGGTTGAAGTAACAGTAACCTTTAAATGACCCGAGCCATCAAGGGTATCGGAAACATAGGCCCCGGCATTGGCCTTCATCCCTAACTCGTAGGTTGAGTCGCTGGGCATGGGGACTTCCTGGTAGATCACCCCGTCTAAAACCTCGCGGGCGAACAAATGATCGTGCCCCTGAAAGTAAATATTCACCCCGTTATCGACGAACAGCTGGTGAATCGGCTTATCCCAGCCCGGGCGTTGGGTCGTGAACCCCCAGGTAGTGCCATTTGCTTCATATCCGCCCCATTCAAAATACTTTGCCGTAGCTATTCCGCCCCTGCCTTCGCCCCGGGTATGATGGGCAAATACGAATTTGAATTTTGCAGTACTGTTTTCGAGGGTGTTTTTCAACCAGGTGTATTGAGCTGAACCCAGGGTCCATTCCCAGTTCTTCGGTTTTGCCGAAGTATCGCAGTCATACCGGTAAACATCAAGTACTACGAAAAGGGCATCGCCCCAGGTCCATGAGTAGTAGTTTTCGGGATTCCCCATGCCATATCCTTCAGAGTCGGGATTGCCCGAATAGAAACTCCCCGGACTGGGATTTGGGTAATAGAACTTCCGCCATAAAGTAGCATAAACCGCAATATTTTCCGGGGGATTCTGCTTCAGGAAATAGGCTTTTTCACCCTCATGATTGCCGAGGCATATAAACAGTGGTAACGAATGGCAGATACTGCCGAGGTATTGACGGTAATCTTTATGCAGGGCATCCATCTGGGCGGATGTTGTGGTATTCGGATTGTGGTCATCACCAAAAATATCTCCCAGGGAAAACATAAAATCGGGATTGTCTTTGGCCTGGTTGTCAAGGCATACCTGGTAGAGGCTACGAATACCCTTTTTATCGTATAGATGTTCATCTGATTCAATGGTGAATGAAAATGCACTGCCTTCCGCCCTCTGTGTATGAAAACTGTACTCGGGACCGGTCATGAAAGCAGTTGTGGCACCATTTGCCCGGTACCTCGTCCGGTAATAATATTTAGTATCGGGGAGAAGCCCTGTGATATCGGTTTCAAGCGGCGTATCTTTTGCTGCGACGGCCTGAGGAGTCCAGGAGTTATAGCCTCCCGGCGACACACCGTACTCCAGGTAAACTTCGGTCGATTGATCGAACAATATGCTGATGGTCACAGATGAAGATGTAGGCCTTCCAAGGATAATATCATAGGACTGGGCAAATGAATAAGTCCCTGTAAATAAACTGGAAAGCATGAGCGCAATGGCTGGAAGTGTTCGCATTGTTAATGGGATTATGAATAATTTGCTGAGATTATGAAAAGTATACACCTTGCGAACGATTTACCCTGATGCAAAAATGCCGGGAGGTGCAGTTTGTAGCCCATACAAACTGCACCTCCCGGCATACTAACAAGATAATCAACGGATTGTTTTAATTCATCAATATCGCTTTAAATGTAAATATCCGGTTGCTGGTTTTAATTGAAATGAGATAGATTGAACCGGGATTTAGTTTCATCGGGATGAGATAACTTAAATCCTGCTTTTTGTCTGAAAAATAGACTGTTCTGCCCAGCATATCAAATACGCCGATCTGATTCGCTTCTGTCACTGTGTTGGAGAAAACCCGTATGCCATTCTCGCTCAGGTTCACTTTCAATTCATCATTTGAAATGGGATTTACCGAGGTGGTTCCGCAAGCGTCGCAGGTGCTCCATAAGAAACAGATTGTTGTATCGGCGCCGGCCAGGGAGGATAACCTGTTCGTATACTGAGCATTTCCATTGGTACAGGACCAGGTAGGATCCAACACTTCTTTTGTAGGCCCGACTCCGTTCACAAATAAATATTCAATGTTCTGATCTGCTACCAGTTGCAAGGTCGCTTCATACGTCTCATTGCCGATCGAGGTCATGGGTGTTCCCGGCCAGTTGGTCCAGTTGGTCCAGCTGCCAAACACATAAACCGGTATGGAATCAGCACTTTGAACCTGGAATGTGACGGCAATGGAATCTACGGGAGCAGACCCGCAGGTTGCACAGGAAGCCCAGGTATAACAGATGGTCGTATCGGCGCTTCCCAATGCCAGGACCCTGTTTGTGTACTGGGCATTGCCATTGGTACATGGCCATGAAGGATCGAGCACTTCCTTTACAGGCGTGGTCCCGTTCACATAGAGGAACTCGAAATTACTGTTTGATGCGAAGCTCATTGTGGCAGAATAGGTGTCGTTTCCAATAGAGGTCATGGGTGTTCCCGGCCAGTCGCTCCAATTATTCCAGTTTCCAAACACATACACGGATGTTGAATCAGGGCTCTGGACCTGGAAGGTAACGTCAATGGAATCAGCGGGAGGTGAACCGCAAGTTTCACAGGAAGCCCATTTATAGCAGAGTGTGATATCATTGCTACCCACGGACAAAACCCTGTTTGTGGCCTGTGCATTTCCATTGGTACAACCCCACGAAGGATCCAGAATTTCCTGAATAGGTGAAGAGCCATTTACAAAGAGAAATTCATAGTTGCTGTTTGCCGGAACCCTCATCGTTTTAACATAGATATTATTTCCGATGGCACTCATTGGATCTCCGGGCCAGTTGACCCAGTTGTTCCAACTACCGAAAACATAGGCCTGGGTTGAATCAGGGCTTTGAACCTGAAATGTCACCTGAACGGTGGTCGTATCAGCTTCACCAAAAGTCACATCGTCAAAATAATAAGTTCTGTTGCCGGCAGCAGCGCCTGCTGTTCCAAAATTGAAAAACACCGACATCTTTTTATAGATATAGCTGAAATTGATGGGAGCTGTTCCGGGTACCTGGTTAGAAAAATCGTACTCCAGTATCTCCCACTGACCATATCTGGTGGTCAGTTTTTCTGCTTCCACACTTTTGGTTGGATCGTTTGGATCTTCAATCTTCATGCGGATGGGGACTCCGGCATCGGGCGAATAAACCCGCATGGTCATTTTGGTTGAGCCCGCAGCAAAGGGGACAGGATTAGCAAAACCTACCGTTCCTCCGATGGTCGTGCCCGCCCAGAATTCGGCCGTATTGGATTTGATGACTTTACATGCCAAATTAGTCGGAACCACCGGATCGGTTACAATGCTGCTCGCATTGCCCCCAAAATCAACCAGGTTATAGATCACGTTCGTGTTGTCGAAGCTTACCGGAAGGTCGACCGGGGCCGGGCCGGCAGCGCCAAAAGCAATATCATCGCAGTAGTATGTCTTGGTTCCGGCCGCTGCGCCAGTTGTTCCAAAATTGAAAAATACGGACAACTTCTTATATGTATAGCTGAAATTGATGGCTGCGGTTCCGGGGGCCTGGTTGGCAAAATCGAACTCCAGGGTCTCCCAACGGTCAGATCCTGTAGTCTGTTTCTCCGTTTCAACACTTTTGGTTGGATCGTTCGGATCCTCAACTTTTATACGGATGGGAGTGCCGGCATTGGGTGAATAAACCCGCATGTTCATCTTGGTTGAACCCACTGCAAATGGAACAGGATTCGCAAAACCTACCGATCCTCCGATGGTTGTGCCTGCCCAGAGTTCTGCTGTATTTGATTTGATGACTTTACACACCTTATTGGTTGGATTCACCGGATCGGCGACGATACTGCTCGCATTGCCCCCAAAATCAACCAGGTTAAAATTAACATTGGTGTTGTCAAAAGTTACCGGCAGGTCTACCGGGATGGGGGGGGCAGGACCAAAAGCGATATCATCGCAATAGTATGTTTTGGTACCGGCCGCTGCGCCCGTTGTTCCAAAATTGAAAAATACCGACAGCTTTTTATAGGTATAGCTGAAATTGATGGCTTGAGTTCCGGGAGCCTGGTTGGAAAAATCGAACTCCAGGGTCTCCCAACCATTGGCAACAGTTGTCAGCTTTTCTGTTTCCACACTTCTGCTTCCATTGTTGGGATCTTCAACCTTGATACGAATGGGAATACCGGCATTGGGAGAATAGACCCGCATGTGCATCTTGGTTGAACCCACTGCAAATGGAATAGGATTCGCAAAACCTACAGATCCTCCAATGGTGGTGCCCGCCCAGAGTTCTGCCGTATTTGATTTGATGACTTTACACACTTTGTTGGTTAGAACCACCGGATCGGCGACAATACTGCTCGCATTGCCCCCAAAATCAACCAGGTTATAGTTTACGTTGGGGTTGTCGAAGGTAACCGGAAGGTCTACCAGAGTCGGGCCGGCAGAACCAAAAGCGAT
>SESC01000122.1_pt1 | contig 33482 bp, 28 predicted proteins | sample 3171431 | NCBI WGS metagenome assembly SESC01 (sample SAMN06051868, study PRJNA518727) | freshwater metagenome | biome: subpolar coniferous forest; feature: holomictic lake; material: water; isolation source: holomictic Lake 227, 8 m depth | place: Canada: near Kenora, Ontario | collected... | reverse complement strand
AAGAATAGAGTAGTCGGGCAATTCAGAACAATGGGGGACCTATGGAAGAAAATTGGGACACACTCTTGCGTGATGGGAAGTGTATTGATAATGAAAATTGTCGATTAGAAAAACCAGAGTGCGGTATTTCTGCATACCGAAGATATTTCAGGCCAAAACCTGGCGCTGATGCCACAGATGCGACAAGGTTCTTTGAAACTTTTGTCAATGCATTGGATAACGACATTAAAAGGTGTAGAGAGAAACATTTAAGTCCTGGCGATAAAAACATGATCCCCAGGGCGTTTTCCACCGCACTAAAGAGCTTAGACACACATAAGAACAAGGTTCATTCTGAGCAACCATGCGCACTGGAGTATCTGAAGAGGTTTGAAATTAAAAAGAGAATTGATTTTGTCATCGCTAATGGAACGGATAAACCGATTTTTATTGAGTTCAAAGCCTATCTTACTAATAATAGTTTCGGAGAAGCTTTTTTTGAAGCAATGCTGGCGAAAGGGGAATATGAAAAGTTTTATATCGTCACATTTTTTTGCCAAGACTCACTCAGCAAGTTGGCAAATGAACCGCAATTTAGAGATCATGTCGCCATTCTTTCATTGGATAAGCCCGGAGATGTGGAAAGGTTAATTAAGACAATTACAACCAAATAAACACTCAAATCCTTATCCGCCGCGTCGAATCCCGTTGAATGGATGCCTTAAAAGTTACGCGATGCCAACTCCTCAAAGGTGACATCATGGAGCTTGCACGCTTTTCCCCTGCTTACAGACCCGTGGTTTTCCAGTGTAAAATATTAGTGTTTTCGGGTCAAATCTGGCTGGGACAGAATATCCGTAGGCGCGCGAACTGCTCCACACTATATCCAGGTCTCCCACGTTTACGTGTTTAAGACTTGTTGTTTGATGAACTTCGGGGCGGACTATGTTGATAATAAGGCCGATCTCATCTTCACATATGCCACAAGTACGGAAATCGCGCAGTTGAGGACGCACTCTAACTGCGGGATCATCCTGCCGAAAATCTTCAAGGCTGTACGCGCAGACAATAGCGGCGCCGGTGTCTTCTGCCAGGCGGTTTAAGGCGCGCAGTATGTTGGTTTTATCTTCGCGCCGCTCGGGAAAATCTGACAGAGAATTAATCGAATCTATAAAAACAACGTCCAGCTTTTTCTTTTGTAGCTTCAGTTCATGCGCTAATTTTAAGGCCTCCGCCCGCACAGAAGCGGTTGAGGACCGCTTAGAAGCGGAAATCCAAAGCCTAGCTTTGGAAAGGCGCGTCATGGTTTTGTGAAGCAGCATCCAATCGTCCCTGGTAATGAAGCCCCGCTTAACTTTCCCGTAATCCACACCGGCCCGGCTTGCCACAAGCCTTGAGAAAAACTCAGCAGTGGGCATGTCCGGCAAAAAAACCGCAGCGTTATATTTGCCGGAAGTTATCAGATTATTAAGAACCGATGTGATAAAAGCCGTTTTGCCCTGGCTTGGCCGTGAGGAAATCAGGGAAACCTCTCCGCAGCCGAAGTGGGTGTCGGGATAAAACTCGAACCCCAGCGGGATATCCAGTGTGGAGTAGCCATTAAACTTTTTCATTGTGCTTTCCATCCACTCACGGCAAAGTATTTCTGGTTTTTTGAACATTTTCATGATAATAGTATACAGGGGCACCGCGACAGCATTGTGTCGCGGTGGTTTCCAGGGAGATGAGTATTATGTCGCCGGATTGTTGATAAAGAATAGGTCTTATAAGCCGGAAATGGAAAAGAGTAGCAATCAAATCACAAAAACTTCTTCTATACTTTTGATAAGTCTTCTCAGCGGATAATAACTCTCAAAACCCTTCTCAAGCCAAATCCGTCCGGATTCCGTCTTACTTAAATAGTGTGATTGTAGAAAAATCCAGTCTTTGTTGGGTTTCCAAGACTCAAACGATGGGTTGCCAGAATGTGAACTGGCAAAAACAAAATATTTATATTTCATGTCAGTTTTGTCTTCAATGTCTTTTTTTGCTTTTTCTAAAAGCCGTATGCTGTGTGAGCTAGTGCTGTTTTCGATAAATGATTTCACTTCCACAACTACCTTCACCGGAGAAGAGTTTTTGCCGGTAATAACAATATCTTCCACTTTGTGATCTCTAATCTTTTGATGCTTCTCAATGTTATATGGTTTCCCTTTTAGAACCCCTTGAAAAATGTCAATAAGATATTTTTCAAGTTGTGTTCCATATGCCGTTCCGTTAGCTGACAACTTCCACTCGGCTGAAAGAAGCTTGTAAAATAGTTCATCAACAGAGTCTGGATTTGTTTCCCATTGTTTAATAAGCTGATTTATAATACTGTTTCTCGTGGTTGTAATTTCCAATGCTGCTTCCTCAAGCTCCTTTATTTTTTCATCAATTTCTTTCATGGGTTCTCCCTGCAATAAAAGGCTCTTGTCACCCTATACATCTTACACCGGATTGCCGCATTTGATACATTCGTTTGCCTTATTGCCAAAACCGCAATTGTCACATAAAAACGCCTGTGTGCTGGCAAAAGGCTGGCCGCATTTCACGCATTCCGTTTCTTTGTTGCCGAAGCCGCAATTTCCGCAAAGTTGCGCCGGGATTTTTGCAAAAGGTTGGCCGCACTTAACGCACTCGTCGGCTTTATTGCCGAAACCGCATGACCCGCATAAACAAGCTTTGATTCCCATAATGGATCCCTCCCGTTTTATCTGCCTTGCTGAAGTATACAAATTAGTATCCTTTATTCCTGTACAAAACCGAGGCATTGAGCGGCTGTGCCCACCTCGGCGGCTGTGGCGGGGGCGGATTTTATCTGCTTTTTCAGTAATTCAACGCTTTTAAGCAAGTCATTATCCGAAACTTCCCGCCCGTCCCGGAGCGCCAGGGAAATCGCAGAGGCAAAGATCTCCTGCACATATGCCATGGAAAACCCTGACGATTGCCTGGCAACCTCCTCCAATACGAGGTCATTAACGTAGCCTTTGGCTTTTTTCTTTAGCAGGCGCAGGCGGCAGTCTAAATCCGGCAGAGGGAAGTTCCACACACGGTCGAACCGGCTGGGACGCAGTAGTAAGGCTGGGTCTATTTTTTCAGGGTGGTTAGTGGTGGCAATCGCCAGCACGCCCTTCATCGTGCTTAGGCCGTCCATAAGGTTTAAAACCATTGAGATATAGGCCGGGTCGGAGAATTTCTCAAGCTCCTCAATAAGAAGAATGGCCGGCGCATGCCTCGCGGCCGCGTCAAAAGCCCAGTGTATGCAGTTTGCGGTCCTATCCTGGCTGGGAGAGGGGGTAAGCAGAAATGACGGCAGGCGCATGGTTGCTAGAATTGTTTTTGCCGTAAGCGTTTTGCCGCAGCCGGCCGGCCCCGAAAAAATAAAGCCGCGCTTGTATGGAAGATCAAATTGCTTGTACATCTCCCTGGCCTGAAAGAAGGTTTCAACACCGGCTTTTAAGTCTTCCGCCATGGCCGGAGGCAGTATTACATTGTTCCAGGAAACATTCGACAGGGGAATATTCATGCCGGTCACAGTCTGAACAACTATTTTTGTGCGCTGTTTCCCTTTTTTAAGATCCAGTTTAATAATAGCGTCGTAAAAATTGCTCAAGGCATTAAAATTCTTTACAGCTATAAGAAAATAGGGGTATTGACCACGATCCTCGTAATAGAGTGATCGTACCGTTATAGACTCGTTGTTCCACACAAGGTGGTAGGTGCCGAGCCAGCGGAGTTTTTTTATTGTGATGGTGGGGGTCTCTTTATCTTCAGAATACGAAGATTCATGTGATACGTTCTGCGTTATTTCTGAATGCTTTATAGATTCCGGAGCGGTTTCCAGCAGGTCCGGAATGTTAAACAAAAAGGAACTCTCATTTTTATATATCTGCCAGCCATCGGCCGGTGGGAACTCTTTCCTGAAAAGTTTTATTTGGTTGTCAAAATGCGCGCTGTTGCTCATAATATCCCCTTATGTATATGTATAGTGTAAGAAGCGACCGCGACAGCATTGTGTCGCGGTCTTGATGCACAGGGAGATTGTTGCAGAGTGAAACTGGTGTCTGTCGGAGAGATTACTTCTTCAGGTATTCATGTATGTTGGCCCGGATTTCATCTTTTAATTCTTTTGGCGCAAGCACTGTCACATAGGGTATCCAGTGCAGTATATGGGGTATGATTTCCATTAACTGGCCGACTTTCGCTTCAAAAAGGAGCGAACCGTCTAGTTCACCCTTGGTTTTTTGGCCGCCTATCAGTTCCTGGTGTTTGAAGTAGTCCACGGCCCATTGTTCTACTTTCAGTCGCACGAGGGTTTTGCGTTCTTTTTCAGGCAAGATTCCCCAGACGCTGCGGGCTTTTTCAAGCAGTTCCGAAAGGTTCTCAGGGTAGGTAAATGTATCTGGGGTGTCTTCCAGTGCTTTAATCCTGTCCAGACGGTACTTTATGGGGCTGCCATGCCGGTTTTCTGAGATGGCCAGAATATAGGCGAAGCCTTCGGAAATCAGTATTTTAACCGGGCAGATAAGGCGGCTGACTATTTGGCCCTTGGCCTCGGAATCGTATTCAATTTTAAGTTTCCTGCGGTTTTCTATGGCGGCATCTATTCTATCTATATAGGGGATGTCTTTAGTGTTGATGAGCTTGGGCATTATGGGGATTATGTTGGATTCCCCAGGGTCGCATTCCATCAGGTGTTTGAATATGGTCCCAAATGATTTATGCATTGAAGCGCCCAGGTTCCGGGATATTTCGTGAAGAATGACGAGGGCGGCCTGCTGCTGTATGTCTAACTTGCCCTTTTTAAGGCTTACGCCGGGGGCGAATTGTCTCCAACCTGTTTTCGGGATTATAATGCCATAGCCGTATAACTCTATCTTATCTAAATCTCTTTCAATAGAGCGTTTTGTTACGCGATATTCACCAGCCAAGGATTTAAGATGTATGGGACCATCTTCCAAACGGTTCAGAATCTTGCCGACTCTATAATGTTGCCTGTCCCCATCGCTTCTTTTTGTGGAGCTTTTGCCAGTTCGGATGGCGAGTTTTTTAAAATCTTTTTTATGTTCGGTGTTTTTCTTTGATGACATATTACCCCTGGGAAGTAGCAACTATTTATAGATAGCATAATTGGGAGCCGTCAACTCAGCAGCTCCGCTCATAGAGGTATTATAACAAAAGCCTGCATTCAGCTTTCGTGGTTGACCTTGTCTGCGTATTCCAGAGCAAACCAGCATTCCGTCAAAGCAACACCCCGGCCGGTACACCTTTGGACTGGCACTAACAGCAGTTCAGTTGCCGAAAAGGGCCTGAATCGACCGCTTTTTTGATCCTGGCCCGCCGGCAGGCAGGGTCCGCCGGTTTCATTTTAGCTATCATTTAACGATGTGGGAGGGTTACCTTGAAGTGGCCCGGCGCTATCCTAAACTTTCACTTGCGCAGGAACGGCGCATGATCGCAACGGCTCAGGCCGGCAGGAAAACCGCCAGGGACGAACTTGTGCTGCGCCATATAGGCTTTCTTATGTGGTGCCTGCGGACGAAAGTCTTCAGGTGGCACCTGGAACGCCATGGCGACGACCTGTTGTCGGCCGCCATCCTGACCTTGTATCAGAAAATCCGAACATACGATCTGAACTACCGGGACCGGGGCGGGGTGTTAAGGCCCGTAAGATTTATATCGTATGTCTGGAAGCGAATAGACGGCCTGGCCCTTGACCACCTTAAGCGCGAAAGTCGGTCCGGGGTTTCGTTTGATGAGGCCCGCCATATCCCATCCCGGTCCAATCTCCCGGTTAAGATCCGCCAGAAGACCTTGCCGGCAAGGTTCCTCTGTCGCGATGGGCATATGGCCCGGGCGGGGGGAAACTGATCAGGATTTTAAGCATCAGTTTCTGGTTAAGCCTGGTACCGGAGTCCGGGTTTAGACGCAATGCGGCTTGCTTAAGGCCAAGCTGGTTGTCCATCCATCACATGCCCAAACGCCTCTATATTTCCTCAGCCCCTCGGATCCAGTCCATCCGCTTTTGTGCCAAACTCCGGCCATGAGCTCCGGGTCGGGCTGGTCAGTTCCGGTACAGTTTTGAAAGTACGCACCAAGACACCTTTGTGTAACCCCTAAAACGGCATCATGGCAGAACACTAAAAAAGCTTGCCCCTCCCGGCATCCAAGCCGCCGTCCTTATGGCCTTTTTGGGCCCCAAAAAAATATTTCAAAGCGACAAGACGCTGTCGGGTTGGCGGTGTATACTATTTCAACATCCTGGCCAGGAGGAGGCGTATGAAAAGCAAAAACGAAGCCGCCGTGAGCAAAGAGATAATCGTTTTGGGTGCGACAATAAAGAAGTCTATAATGCCCGAGATCTTCCGCCTAGCGACCGCCAACAAGGCGGCGCTGGAGAAGACCGTTAAGTCCGTGATGGCGGCGCAGGGCTACACAAACCCCCGGCAGCGTGATGGCGATGTTGGGGAGCGACATGGGTGGATAGATTGCTGAAAATGCCGCAAAGCCTAATCCCGTCAGGAATTTGGTGGCAGCTTCTGGGCTAATACCGCAATCTATTAAATTTCCAGCATATGGCCTCTATCCCATTTTGTGTAAACAGGCTATTCTAAGGTATAAAAGTGTTTAAATATATTAATATAGATAGTATAACTATAATCAAAGTATAAACCATTGACATAATCAAATACATCTGCTATGCTATAAGTGTCTCCACAGCTTTAACGTAAGGGGTTTTATAATTATGGAAAAACTAGATCTTGAAAAGCTTACAGCCCATCTATGGGAATCCGCCAATATACTGCGCGGCAGCATAGACTCCTCAGACTACAAGAATTATATTTTTGGCCTGCTATTCCTTAAGCGTATCTCCGATGTCTTTGAGGAAGAAGCCGAAAAGATCATAAAGGAAACCGGCAATAAGAAAATAGCTTACGAGGATCCGGACGAGCATGAGTTCTTTGTTACCACCAAGGCTAATTGGAAACACCTGGCATCCCTCACCCACAACCTGGGCGACGCCATAAACAAGGCCAACGATATTCTTGAAGAGGAAAACCGGGTGCTTGAGGATGTTCTTTCCGCTACGGACTTTAACGATAAAGAGCGCCTGTCGGATGAAACTCTTTCCAGGCTTATTCTCCATTTTTCCGGGCTCAGCCTCCGCAATGACAATCTGGCCGAGCCGGATATTCTTGGCCGGGCCTACGAGTACCTTATCGCCCAGTTCGCCGACGATGCCGGTAAAAAAGGCGGGGAATTCTACACGCCAAAGGAAGTCGTCACCCTGCTTACGGAAATCCTGGACCCCAAGGCCGGTATGTATGTATGCGACCCGGCCTGCGGTTCCGGCGGCATGCTGGTGCAGGCCGTGCATCATCTTAAATCCATAAAGCAAAATCCCAGGAATATCGTCCTGCACGGCCAGGAGCGTAACATCGGCACCTGGGCTATCTGCAAGATGAATATGCTTTTGCATGGCATTTCCGGCGCGCGCATAGAAAAAGGTGATACCATAAGAGACCCCAAGCTTCTTAATAAGGGCAAACTTATTGAATACGACATTGTTATCGCCAATCCGCCCTTTTCGCTGAAGAACTGGGGGATAGAGTCGGCTGAAAACGACGGCTTTGGCCGGTTTCGCTACGGTGTTCCGCCCCAGAGTTACGGCGATTATGCTTTTGTTCAGCACATGATCGCCACGCTTAAGCCTTCCGGCCGGGCCGGTATAGTTCTGCCACATGGCGTGCTGTTCCGCGGCGGCGCCGAGGGCCGTATTCGCCAGGGGATATTGGAAGAGGACCTTGTGGAGGCCGTTATCGGTCTGCCGCAGAACCTGTTTTACGGTGCAAGCATTCCCGCCGCCCTGTTCATAATAAACAAGAACAAGCCCGCAGACAGGAAGGGTAAAGTGTTCTTTATTTACGGCGCGAGGGACTTCGCGCAGCTTAAAAACAAGAACAGACTGCGGCAGGAAGACATCGACAAGATAATCAACGCCTATCGTTCAACTTCCAATATTGAAAAATACTCTCGGCAGGTCGGCCTAGATGAGATTCGCCGCAATGACTATAACCTGAACATCCCGCGCTATATCGATATAGCTGAGGAAGAGGAAGTGATAGATGTTCAGACCGTAATAAACGACCTGGCCAAACTAAAAAAAGAGCGCCAGGCCGCCGAAGCTAAAGTTGAAGGCTATCTGAAAGAACTCGGCTATAAAATCTAACTATGCCTTTTAAAAACAAAGATGAAATAGACCGGATATTGTCCGCATTGGGCGACCAGCTTGCTGCCACAAGCAGCGAAAGGCTGGACCTGCTGGTCTGCGGCGGCTCAGCTCTTCACGCTTTGCACTTGGTCACCCGCACCACCATGGACGTTGACGTTGTGGCTAGGATCGCGGGAGAGGCTGGTGTTATGAGCAGGCCTGACCCTTTTCCTGCTGCCCTCGCCGGGGCCGTAGAAAAGGTTGCCAGGGACTTTGGCCTTAAAGAGGACTGGTTCAACCCCGGCCCAGCTTCCGCGCTGGATTTGGGTTTGCCAGAAGGGGTGCTCGTAAGGGCCGAGGTTGCCCATTACGGGCCGCTTCTTACCGTGCGCTTTTTCAGTCGCTACGACCAGATTCACTTCAAACTGTACGCCGCGGTTGATCAGGGCGGCAAGCATTACGCGGACTTACTCGAACTTAAGCCCACTGCGGAAGAACTGTTTGCCGCCGCCAAGTGGAGCATGACGCATGATGTTTCCGAAGGCTACAAGGGCGAACTTAAAAGAATACTAACAGGAATGGGGCATAACGATGTCGCTGAAAGAATATAGAGAACAACTGCTTAACCGCCTCCTGACATTTCTCTGGCGGCAATGGTCCGCTTTGGGTTTGCTGGGAGAGTCTGGCGGCGAAGAGGACTGGGTTATAGACCCGGAGTCTTTGCTGGTGTTTTCCCTTGAAATCGGCCGCTATGAGCCCCGCCTGTTTGACGAAATTCTGGCCTGGCTTAAAGTGAACGGCCAGTTGCTGGACACCCCAAGACTCAGGAACATTATAGAGGCCCGCGGAACCAATACCGCAAGGCTTATGGGCGGCGTTCTGCAGCATCTGCTGGATAACGGCGGGGATTCGCGCAAATGGCAGAACCTGGTGAACCTTTGCGATAAGCTTAGTCCGAAAAATTCCGCAAGGGCTGAAGAAGCTTTGTTCAAAGATAAAACCGGCCGCGCCCATCCTGGAACCTCAAAAGAGAAGGCTGACCCGGCTTTTCTTAAATTCGGTTTCAACAGACCGATCCTTAAAATACAGAAGGCCGGTAAAGAAACACCTATAAATGCCAAGGCCAACTTACGCTTTCTGCTGCGTTCGCTTTTTGGTGTGGGTGGTAAGTCCGAGATTATTCTTTATCTGCTTACCCATGAAGGCGCGCGGCCTAAAGAGATAGCAGACGCTATTGGCCTTTTCTGGCTGGGCGTTCACCAGACGCTTTTGGACTTGTCCAAGTCCGGCCTTGTGCTTATAAGGCGCAAAGGCAAGAAAGTGGATTATTGGCTTTCCCACAGGAAATGGTGGGAGTTTGTATCGCCGGCGGCGGTTGATGAAGCCCGGCCCAAGTGGCTAGACTGGGCGGCTATTTATGCCGCGCTCTCAAACCTTTGGCAGACTATGGATGAGTTGGCAGAAAGTGATGCCTCGCAGTATATGAAGAGTTCCCGTCTGCAGGACAGCCTGGAGCTGGTGGCTACTGAGTTTTCCCGCGCCGGTTTTGATGTGGGCACCCCGCCCCCGCCTGGCCTGCAGTCTGAACAGCACCAGAAAATGTCTTTGGCCTTCCTTGAAAAGATCTTAGGAGACTCCCATGAGTAACCAGATAGGCAGCCTGAAGATGGGGCAGAAGCTGAAAAAGACACCCGCCGGAGAAATCCCTGTAGATTGGGGCGTGGCTACTATCTCTGATTTGTGCCAGGTTAATCCGGAAGTAATTAAAGAATCTACGCCGCCTGACGCGCAATTGAAATATATTGATATTGCCTCAATAGAACGCACCGGGAGTATTTCGATTCCCAAGGATATGAAATTTAAAGATGCACCTTCGCGTGCCAGGCGAATTGTTAAAGCCGGAGATATAATAGTTTCTACAGTCCGTCCATATCTTAAAGCTTTTGCCCGGATTACCGACTTGTCAGAAAATATTGTCGCTTCCACTGGTTTTGCGGTGCTTCGCGCTCGGCCAAATGTGAATGGCGGTTATGTGTATCAGCACGTATTAAGCGATACCTTTGTGAAATACCTGGAAGAGAAGATGACAGGATCAAGCTACCCTGCTGTCAATTCTAGCGATGTGGCCGAATATCAAATGCCAGTCCCGACGGCACAGGAGCAGGAAAATATTGGCCGGATATTATCTGATGTAGACATATTAATTGATAACGTTGACGCTGAAATTGAAAAAACCAAAGAACTAAAAAAAAGCCTGATGTGCCAGCTTCTCACCCACGGCATCGGTCATAAAAAATTCAAGAAAACCAAAATAGGGAAAATTCCAGTGGATTGGAGGGAGTCGAGGCTGGGTGAGTTAGTATATGTTCGCTACGGACTTGGGCAGCCACCAGTTGCCGACCCGAACGGTGTATTGATGATTCGCGCCACAAATATTAAAGGCAATAAGATTGTCGAGAACGATATCCTGAGGGTTAACCGTGAAACACTTCCACTTAATCGCAAACCTTTTTTGGAAGAAGGAGATATTATTGTGGTGAGAAGCGGTGTGAATACGGGTGATGTTGCACTCGTAACAAAAATATGGGCCGGAGCGGTTGCCGGATATGATCTAGTCATCTCGCCTTCATCGAGAATATCTCCTGCGTATTGTGTGGAATATCTTCTTTCAGAAAATGCCCAAGCGTATTTCTCAAGTCAAAGTGCCCGTTCTGCTCAACCACACCTGAACGCTCAGCAGGTGTCTTTTATGCCTATCCCACTTCCTTCGCTTCCTGAGCAGAAGAAAATTGCGGCAATTTCGCAAGAAGTTGACAAAGTCATTGATAGGGAAGAAAAAGGACTCGAGAAGGTGGTTGAGCTCAAAAAAAGTTTAATGAGTATGCTTTTGACCGGGAAAGTTAGGGTAAATTAAAGGGGCAATTATGAAAGGTCGGCGCGAGTATTTATGTTTGCTGGGAAAATCTCTAAACGCAACGCGGTCATCGATTGCGTCATTCAACAGAGTTTATGACAAGTATAAAATAGAAACATGCCTAATTTTAATGACCAATGGCTGGGAACTATTAGGGAAAGCTATTCTTGTTAAAAAGCACGGCAGAAATAGCATTATTAAGGATAAAAATGGGAACACCTCGTCGGCCGAGCATGTTTTGTCTAAATTATGCGCAGAAAAGTTTATCGATGAAAACCAGGAAGATTCAATTCAGCAAATAATTTCATTGCGGAATCAGGCTATACATAGTTTCCTGCCTGTTATCCCCACGGAGATTTTATATCACCTGTTCTACTTCGGCGCTAAATTCTACAAAGACCTGGTGTTAAAAGAATTCCCAAAACAGGGGAAGATTCTCGTAGACAACTTTTTATCTATTTCTTTCGATAATCTAACGACATATGCAGACAAGGTTCAGTCGGTTGTGAGCAGAATGAAAAAAAGCAAAGAAAACATGCGACTAGTGTGGTTGCTTGAGAGAGGTGTTTCTTTTGACGGCCTAAAATATATATCACAAGATAAATTCGAGCGCCAATACAAAGATAAACGCAAAATTATGTCGCACTTGCATATCGGAAAATTTATCCAAAATGCGGAAATGGTGAGAATTATCCCTGTCCAGGCGCCCAAAAACTTTACCGCAGACTTAATTCTCAGAAAAGGCAGTTCAACTGAAACCGGCCTTCCAGTTCATATTAAGAAAACCGAGGTGGAAAAAGACTATCCGTACTTAACTAGCGATATTGGGGTGAAAATCGGGAAGAATCCGAATTTTGTGGCATATTCTTTTAAGAAGCTGAATTTTAAAGGTAACGATCGATATCATCAATCGATTAGAATCTCAAAAAAGGGACGAATCAATAGATACTCTGAAGTCGCCTTTAATGACTTAAAGAAATATTTGGATACAAATCCTGGTTTTGACCCATACAGGCAGAAGGTCCTGCAAGGGAGATGAAATGTTGTCAGCTGAAGATGAAAATTATCTAAACCATTCCAGAATGGACTTTCTAATCGAAGTTGTTTCATCGGACGATTCCACTGGAATGATTGAATTTCGATTAATTCCTGATCCTAAGCGATATGAGCATAGAAATATTAATGGCAAAGCGTGTTGGTATGATAAATTGGATAAAACCATTATTCCTCAAGGCGTTCTCCTGCAAATGGCGAGCCAGATGAAGGGAATGCCTATGCACTTTAAGCAGCAGCTCGTAGGGAAGGCTGAGGAGTATGTCCAGCGGCGAATACCGGAAATAGAGAAAAATATTTCAAATGGTATTCCGGAAGTCACTTTTGAAGACAAATCGGAGGAATTTCTGCGAACTCTGGAAAAAGATAAACTGGGATTCGCTATTCTTTCTCTCGATGTTGTTGGATCAACAAAACTTATTACACAATTAGAGCCGGCAAAGTACAATAAACTGGTATCAGCGATGTTTTACGAAATCGGTTCTATTGTTCCGTTGTTTCACGGGCATGTCTTAAAGTATACTGGCGACGGGGTTATTGCTTATTTCCCAGAACCGAGCTTTGTCATACAAAACGACAATGCCCTGGATTGTGCTCTAACATTGCGGCGTTTGATAAATGACGGACTTAACTCATGTTTAATTAAGTTAGGCTTTCCCGTTATCCAAATACGGATCGGTCTAGACTCTGGTGAAGCCTACGTGCAAACAGTGGGCAGCCCAGCTACAAAACAACACAAGGACATTATAGGCGCAGTTGTTAGCTTGGCAGCGAAGATACAGGCAACTGCCCAACCTAATGGGATTCATCTCGGACAAATAATGTTGCAGAACCTGCATACCAATTGGCGCTTAAAATGCGTTCCGGTTCCGCTCCCAGAAGGATGGGGGTATAAATTGGCAATAGACAAAATATACCCGATATATCAATATCAGGGGTGACCTATGGATAAAGCGATGGATTTCTTGATAAACAACTGGCTTGCAGAGGTTGCTGCTGTCGGGGGTTGGGTGCTCGGTTTTACGAGCGATCTTTTTAAAGAACATTTGCGGCATAAGCGGGAAAGAAAAGAAGAGCACGCAAAGGTAATTAAAAAAGAAATTCTGATGCCAATTTGTGAGTATCTTAAGGCTTTCTATTTCCCAATATGCGAGGTGCAGGACACACCAATTGGCGTTACTCAGGAGAATATAACCAAAAATCCAGGACATATAACAGAGGATGCTTATGCCGGGACTAGGTTCGTAATACATGCCAGAATTCCTGAACGGCCAACCGGGAGGCCGCTACAGTCAGAGTACTGGCATGAGCCGGAAGGGTTTCAGCGTTACTACGCAGACGCAAAAGAGGTCCACTATCCAGAGTTATTAGCAAGATGGGAGGCATTCCGGAAAAAATTCACGGATATGCAGCAGGAATCCTTAAAATACTCAAGCGAACTTTTAGAACTTCTAAAAACCGAATTAAAAATGGAGGCATTTTCTCCCATGGCTACTCCCAAAGTTCCATGGGTCAGTTATGAAAGAATAGCCTATGTGATATTTAAACGCCACATGGGGCTTGATGATGAGGGGATCCGATACGATAGTTACACCGTAGGCGCCAAAACAAGCAAAACACAACAAGAGGTTTTCAAGTGTGCTTCCGCGCCAGACGCAGAAAAGGCATTGGAAATTGTTAATGGAATACCAAAGAACCACGAGGCTGTGGATACGATCAAAATGATGTGTAAGCATTTAGCGGTTGAGGCCAACCTCCTGCTGACAGATTTTAGATTTGAAACTTCAAAAGCCCCAAAGCCCAGGAGCTGTAAATTTGTATGATCACACCTAAATTCAACGAAGATACTCTTTCAGAAAAGCCGGCTATTGAGCAGCTAAGGCGGATGGGGTATGAAATTATAACCGGCGACAAGCTGGACCCGCAGGAAACCGAAGAATGTTCGCGTGTTTCACGGCGCGATGTTATTCTGGTGGAGCGGCTACGGGCCAAGCTTAAGGAATTAAATGAAGATGCCGGAGAAATAGCCATAGAAAAAGCCATAAGGCAGATAACCAATATACAAGGCACCAGCCTTATGGACGAGAACAGGGAGTTTCATAAAGACCTTGTCTCAAACATCTCCGTAGACCAGGAAGGCGCCACAGGGCGCAGAGCCGTCACGATCAAATTTATAGATTTCAAAGAACCGAAAAATAATGAGTTCCTGGCGGTCAGCCAGTTTTGGGTTAAAGGTCCAAAATTCACGGACCGCCCCGACATAGTCCTTTTTGTAAACGGCATCCCCCTGGCCGTTATTGAATGTAAAAGCCCTGTGGCCCGGGAAACTGGTGTGGGTGACGCCATAGAACAACTTCTGCGCTATCAAAGAGAGATCCCCGCGCTATTTAGAACCAACCAGATACTGCTGGGCGCCAACCTACTGGGCGCCAAGTACGGCGTAATAGGTTCCGATTACGACAGTTTTCATGAATGGAAGGCTAAGCCGGAAGAAAAGCTGCCTATCCTCACACAGCATCCGACCATACTGGAGATGAAAGCCCTCGGCCTTCTGGATGAGAAAGATTTGCCCCATACCCCTGCGCCGCAGGATGTTACGATAGCCGCTCTTTTCAATAAGCGCAATTTCCTGGACATTATACGGAACTTCACGGTTTTTGAAAGCGGCGACGGCAAAGTAAAAAAGAAGATCTGTCGCTACCAGCAGTTTGCCGCGGTGCAGAAACTGGCCGCGAGAGTGCTTACCGAAAAAGACAAAAAAGGCATCATCTGGCATTGGCAGGGTTCGGGTAAATCCTTAACAATGCTTTTTGCCGCCCTTAAACTCAGGCGCGAAGAGGCAAAACTTAAAAATCCCTATTTCCTTGTTGTGACCGACCGCACCGACCTTGATAAGCAGATCGCGGGCACCTTCCATGACTGCGGCTTCCCTAACCCCGTCCGCGCTGAAAGCGGACAGGACCTTTACAAGATGCTTTCAGAGAACGTTGGCCGCACCATAATGACTACAGTACAGAAATTTCGCACACCGTTGGATAAACCACTTTCCATCGCCGACAATATTATTGTGCTAACCGATGAGGCCCACCGCACCCAGTACGGCAATTTCGCTTTCAATCTGCGCAAAGCCCTGCCTAATGCCGCCTTCTTCGCTTTTACCGGCACACCTTTGGATAAAGAGGACCGTAACACTTACAAACTGTTCAGCCCCAGCGGCGAGAACTATATGCACCGCTATGGCATTATGGAAGCCGAGGCTGATGGCGCCACTAAGCCTATAAAATACATGAGCCGGTTGCCCTCGCTGCATCTGGTGGGCGGTTCAATTGACGCCTTGCTGGCCGGCATGTTCCCGGACAAGGATAAAAAAGAACTGGCCAAGATCAGGAAACAATACGCCAGCATGGAAGTGCTATCCGGCGCTCCGCAAAGAATAGAGCGCGTGGCGATGGACATAGTCGAGCATTATCACCAGGCCATACGCCCCAACGGCCTTAAAGCCATGATAGTTGCTAAAAACAGGGCGGCCGCGGATCTTTATAAAAAGGCCATGGATAAGCTTGTGCCGCCCGAATTCTCGGCCGTGGTAATGACCACCAACGACCGCGAAGACCCCGAGGACTGGAAACAGAAATATTGTCTTTCAAGCCGCGACGAGGAAATAATCAAAGAGCGTTTCAAAGACCCGAAGGATTCATTATCGTTTCTTATTGTTTGCGACAAACTCCTGACCGGTTTTGATGCGCCGGTCCTGCAGGTCATGTACCTGGACCAGCGGTTGATAGAACATAGCCTGCTGCAGGCTGTGGCCCGTACCAACCGCGTGTATCCGTGCAAGAACTACGGTCTTATAGTGGACTATGTGGGCATCGGCTCGGAATTGGCCACCGCTTTGAAAAAATTCAGCGCCGAAGACCTGGCAGGCCTGTTCCATACAGACGATGTGGAGCGCGAATTAAAACAGCTTGCGCTTCACCACAAGCTATCGATGAAGTTCTTTGCGGGCATCTCTTTTGATGAAGAGCCCCGGACCATAATCCAAAAATGCCTTGAGGTATTAAGGCCGCCCACAATAAGAGGCGACTTTGATAAGGCCTACCGGGACATGGTTAAAAGCATGGACTTCTTAATGCCGGACCTGCGCGTTGAGCCTTTTCTTAAGGATTTTAAGTTCCTTGGGGCTATCCGTGAGGGTGCAAAAAATCTGTACCGTGATGAGCGCCTGAAATCCGAGGATTTGAGCGCCAAGGTAGAGGCGTTGATACACGCCCATATAGCGGCTGAAAAAATAGAGGAGCTTTTAAAGCCAATTACTATTACCGCGCCGGACTTTGCCCAGCAGCTTGAGGCCAAAGGCTCGGATAAGGCCAAAGCAGTGCACCTTGAATATGCCTTGCGCGATACTCTGCACAGCGCCGCCGCTGAGAATCCCGCTTTTTATGGCACACTTCAAAAGCAGCTTGAGGATGTCATTGTGGCCAACAGCAAAGAACGCCATGACGACGCGGAGTTCCTCTTGTCTCTTATGCAGATAAAGGAAGCCGAGGACCATAAAGACGAGGCTGCAAAAAAACTCGGCCTGGCAGGCGGCAAAGAATTCGCCTTCTTCGGGCTTATTGACCGTTCTGAAGACCTGCCCGCGTTAAAGAAAGAAGACCGCGCCGCCCTTGCCAAAGAGGTTATCGCTCTTATTGAAGACCGCGCCGTGGCAGAGTGGGATGAGCGCGAAGATATTCAAAAAGAAATGCGCCGTGAAATAAAGCGCCTGCTAAGGCGTAAAGGTTGTGACGAAGATAAGTTGCCTGCCCTGACCAGGGAATTAATAGAACTGGCGCAGCAATGGGTTAAACGGTAATTATGACTGCTATAGTCGCAGAGCCTCGTGTTAGCTACAGCCTGCTCTCTTCAAAAGGGAGTAAGAGTATCTGTCTGCGTGTGAACCGGGACGGGAGTGTAACGGTGCGGGCGCCCAGGTTTGTGACAAAGAGCACGGTTGAGCAGTTTGTCGGCAAGAGGTCTGCCTGGATTGTAGAGAAGCAAAAGTATTTTGAACAGCTTTTGATCCTGTATCCGCCCAAAGAATTTAAAAACGGAGAATCTTTCCAATTCTTAGGCCGCAACTTGAGGCTTAGGTTGCAGCATGTTGCTGACCTGAAAACTCCGAAGTGTAAAGTGGAATCAGGGCGACTCAAACTTTCCCTGAATGGTCAAACGGGCGCGGAATTTAAGGCCGCCGCTTCCGAGGCCATACGCAATTTATACGCCAAGCACACAGAACTGCGGACTGCCGCTTTTGTCCGCAAGCATTCCAGCGCTTTGGCCGTTAAATCCGGCAGAGTTACTGTCGTAGACCAAAAGAAGCGCTGGGGGAGCTGTTCGCGCAAAGGTGATATACGCATTAACTGGCGTCTTGCCATGATGCCGCCGGCAGTTATTGAATATGTTATTGTCCACGAGCTTTGCCATTTAAAGGTTCATGACCATTCCCTTAAATTCTGGAGCATTGTTAAATCCGTCCTCCCCGACTACGAAAACCGCCGCGCCTGGCTGCGCCAGCACGGCCCCGCTGTTTTTTTGATGGCTGATTGGCAATAGCCTGGGATGCTGCCACTGTAGCCAAGGATTTTATGGGTAAGTATTACTTTAAATCACGGGCTCCATTTTCACAATGCCCAAAATGTAAAAGTCGAGCATTTGGCGTTCTTAATGTCGGCGGAGTACATTATATGCGTCGGTGTAATGATTGTGATTTTTCGCAGACTTTCAATCTTCCGAAACCAAGTAAAAAATTAGTTTATATAGATCAGTACGCTATTAGTTTTGATGTGAAGGAGAAAGTTGGTCGAGCCCATAAAAAATGGCCGGCTGTTAAGCGCGCCTTAGAGCATGCTTTGCATATGGAAGCAATAGTCTGTCCATATTCGGAATTCCACGAGGGAGAATCCTCACTGGAAAAGAATCTAGCGAAGGAATTAAAACACACTTACAAGCGGTTCGCACAAGGCGAAATATTTCTGCCGACGGTTTGTGTTGAAATGACGCAGATTGCGCGAGCGTTAAAGCAGTTTGTGGGAAAACCAGAAGAAACTATATCGGCTAAATGGGAGGATGTCTTACAGAGAGATCCACATGTCTGGACAAGCGATATATACTTTACGTTCAATACCGAAACAGCACGAGAAGTTGAGACTACGGCTCGTAAAGTTAAGACTCAGATAAGCGCAAGGATGTATGATCTTAACGCTAATTTTAAGGCATCTAAGAAGTCCTTTAAAGAACAATACCTGTTAGAGGCACAGCAAGTTGGGGTCAACATGATGAAGATCTATACGAACGATATAGCAAAACTCATGGCCTGCAAGACCCCAATGGAAATGATTACTGCAAAAATGGAAGGAAGTCCCTTCGCTGACCAAGCGGCATATATTCTTAAATTTTTCAGTGATAGAGGGGCGGATGAGGCGGAGAAGTGGAAAAATATTGTGGAGTTCTTGAAATCACAGGAATTTTTTGGGGTTGATTATGTGCGAATTAACAGTGCTTTATGGGCTGGGTTGGCACGAAGGGTTGGACTAGGGGAGGCCGTAGTGAAGGCTAGTGACTACAATGATGTTCCAATCATAAGCCATTACGCCCCTTACTGTGATGCGATGCTTATTGATGACGGGATGCGGAGCCTTCTTACTACTAACCCAGTGAAAGACTGTCTCAAGCTAAAAACAAAATTCTTTTCCCCGAATTGTTTCGATGAGTTTGTTTCATACCTTAATGGGGTTGTTTCAGAACTTCCGCAAGATGTTAAGGAAACAGTTTTGGCGATACATGGGGAGTTTCCTAATCCTGGCATATTTAGTCGAATTAAAGGCTTATGGCGGTCTCTGTGCCATATGTGTAAATGATGACACTTTACAAAGCTATGCGCGGTACAAGCATTTATGTGAATATTTTTGACGACAGGGTGAATATTTCCAACCCCGGCGGCCTGCCACCCAGGCCGATGTCAAAACAATATGAGGTAAACAATGGGTAAAACAAAAATAGTTTCAAACAAAGCGGGCATCCGACAATATGTGTTAACAATATCAGAACGGCAGGCTCAACTTATTTCCGACGCAGTTGATCTTAATGCCCGGCTTGGCATGGGCCAATTTGAAGAGCTGGCTCGCTTTTTCTGGTCCAGGGGCGGAAGCATGGAGGAGGCCCGTTCACATATTGACAGTTTGCGTCTGATCAAAAACGGCTCGCTCAATTCCTCGCCTGGCATCTCTTCTAAGTCGGTAGACGATGACTACCGTGTTCTTTATGACTTACATCAAAGCATTCGTCACCGCCTGGCCTGGGATTGCGATCCACAAGCTACGGTATGGAAAGGGGTGCGTTATGACACACCCAGGCAGCTCAGCAAAAATGAGCCCCTTGCCGCGATTTCGACTGTTGCGGTGAAACCAACCCGCGTTAAATCTAATGCGTAAAAAACATGCTGCGGGAAAAGTTGTGAGGCGGGACATCGATTCCGCAGTTAAAAAGTTATTGCCGTTGTGTCGGGAATTGGCCAAGATCAGCAAAGCTGCCGCAAAATTGGGGATTTTCACAAATGAGCGAGAGCTCCTGACTTGCCCGAAGTGTGATCTTCAAGAGGATGTCGCTGCAACCGGTATGCTTTTGGTTACAGTCCCATCCGACCGCGATCATGATACCGGTTTGCGCTTTAAGAGTGTCAAGTGCCGCGCCGGCTACTGGCGCTGCCCGGCCTGTGGGTCGGAATTTAAGGAAATTCCTGGAATACCCTGCTAAAAGGCTTTGTGCCGGATGATGAGCGTTTGAAACCCCAAAAAGTTCGGGGCGGATTACTTTAGGATTAACTCACTTCTTTGGTGTCCATATAGGTGTCCATCGGGTGTCCAAAACGGTCATATCCCATCATACTGCAACAGGGTCTTCCATAGGGGAAGCCGAATTTTCATTGGGGAATTGATGGTTTCGCAGGCTAGGACTCTATCCGTTGAGATATGGGCGCGCAAAATCGTCTTTGTATGTGACTTGCGCTTTTTGTTACGCAGTAACGCTAAATTGTGTCCACGGGCCCCGCAAGACTGCCGTATAGTCCACCCTATCCGTTGAGATATGGGCGCGCAAAATCGTCTTTGTATGTGACTTGCGCTTTTTGTCACGCAGTAACGCTAAATTGTGTCCACGGGCCCCGCAAGACTGCCGTATAGTCCGCTCTATCCGTTGAGATATGGGCGCTTCTGTCGCACCCCGATCGTACTGCGCGGCGAGCGGGGCGACTGAATGTATATTTTATAATTTATGTGGCTGGTATAACAATGCCTGCGCGAGGTTTTATATGCCGAGGAGCTTTTTCCACCAGGAATTTTTTTTGTTCGCTATCGGAAGCGGCTCAAAGACGGGCGCTTCCAATTGGCCGTTATAAACGGGCAAGGCAACGCGGAAGGTGGAGCCGCGGCCCTGGTCGCTTTCCACCGTTATCCGGCCGCCCTGCGTGACCACCATGGCTTTGGTTATGGTCAGGCCAAGGCCGGTGCCTGCTATCTTTTCTCCGGCGGATGCCTGCACGAATTTGTCAAAAATTTTTGACTGGTCTTCTTTCTTTATGCCGCAGCCGGTATCTTTTACCGAGAAGAAAACGAAGCCGGATTGCGCGCCTTGACCTTTATCGGCGCTGAGCTCTATGGCGCCTCCCTTGGGCGTGAATTTGATTGCATTTGAAATGAGGTTGATAAGTATCTGCACGGTGCGGCGCTTGTCGGCGTAGACATGCGGCACCCCGGGTTCTATTTTTGCCGTTAGTGTCAGACTTTTGGACGCAGACCACGCTTTCATGGAATCGGCCGCTTCCTTTGCGATCTCGTCAGACGGCGCGTTCTCCGGGTGAAAAACCATCTTGCCGGACTGAAGTTTTGAAAAATCCAGTATATCGGTGATGATGGCGTTAAGGCGCTCTGAATTTCTTATGGCGGTGTTGATCATGCTCTTCCCTGGATCGTCGGACTTTATGCCCTTCGCCAGGAGCTCTAGAGCCGACTTTATGGAGGTCAGGGGGGAGCGAAGCTCGTGCGTCATATTGGCTATAAAATCCTGCTGCAATTTTTCCATTTCCCGGAATTTGGTCGTATCGGTGGGAATTGAGAGAGATCCCACAATCTTGCCATCCTCGTCCTGTATAATGGCCGTGGATTTCTTTATCGCTTCGCTGAAGCCGGACTTTAGGTCCCCGCCACCCGATGGTTCGCTCGTCTTGACCCCGTCGCTCCTGATCTCCCAGGCCAATGACACTAATTGGCTCTCAAGGTTCGCGATATCAAATATCTTCTGGCCGGAGAGGTCGCTTAAACACTTGCCGGAGATAACTTCGGCCTGCGGGTTCATCATTAATATCTTGCCGTCCTTGTCTACGACCACCACGCCTTCGGCAATATTGGAGATAACGGCCTCGGTGCGCGCTATATCGCTCTCCATCTTTTTCTTTTCCTGGCGCACCACCAGCAAAGCCTTGTTGATCTGCGCTTCCAGTTCCGCCTGAAACTTCTTCATCACTATTTCCATAATGCGTTTTTTTTCGGCGGCGTCCCCGGCAGCCTTGCCTACAATCGTATCTATTGCGGTTTCAAAATTCTGGGGAGCTATCGTTTCATCCGTCTTTTCCGCGGTCGCGCCGTCACATTCTCCGGCCCCGGCGTCTTCCGGGGCCTGGGGGTGCTCAGTCCGGGCGTCCGGTTTATCCGTCATGATGAAGACGGACTGGCTGAGGGTTATCTTGTCTACATTATTCTGCTTCAGATACTCGCGGCTGTCGCCGTTTAACGCCTGCATTTGGCATAGCAGGAGGATATCGTTCTGAGAGACTCCGGCCAGGAAAGAGATGCTGGATGTCTGGGCGCGGGCGAAAATATTCTTGAAAGAAGTGGGAAGTTTGGAGGCCGTTAAAAGCGGAAAGCCGTTGACTATAAGGTTGTCGTTGTCCAGGGTCAGAGTGAGTTTGTTGTTTGGGGAGTCGGCTATGATGGGCCCGAGCAGGGTGTGCGCCTCTTTTAGAACCTGCGTAATCTGGTCGTGATCCGGCTTATATAGATTGATCTGCGCCAGGCCCCGGGTGAAGGCCTTAAGGAAGTTGAACCAGGCGATCTTAATGTCTTTATCGGCCGTCATAATTTGTCCATCTCTTAATTCTCGTTAGCCGGCGTTGAATATCAGTTTCGAAGCCCCTGACCAACGCGGGATAGTGTATGCGGGAGCGGGTGCAATCACGATAAAATAAGATTATACTAAAATAAAGTTTTTTTAGCCCGCCTGCCACCCCAACACGGAATATTTCAGGCTTATCCTATATTGGATAATTCTAACTGAGCTGTTGCTCACATCAAGAGTATATTAATATAATTATCATCTAATGGAATGGCTTATACAATTCCCCGTGCTGCTTTTTTCCATCATTTTCCATGAGTTCGCGCATGGCGCGACCGCTTACAGGAAAGGTGACGATACAGCCCATCTCTCGGGCCGCCTCACTTTAAATCCCCTGCCCCATATAGATCCGATCGGATCTCTTTTAATCCCGGCCATCTGTGTTATGTCTCATTTCCCCGTAATCGGCTGGGCTAAACCAGTGCCTATAAACCCTATGCGTATGCCCCGCCCGCGGCGCGACATGGCGCTAGTCGCCATGAGCGGTCCGCTCTCTAATATCTTCCTGGCTATTTTGGCGCTCTTCGCTTATAAGATATTCGCTTTGGGTTTCCTGGGCGGCGACCTGACTCTTACGCTTTTAAAGGCCTGCATTTGGGGGATCGTTATAAATCTGCTGCTCGCCATGTTCAACCTTATCCCCATCTTCCCGCTGGACGGCAGCCACGTGGCGCTGGAGTTCCTGCCCGAAAAATGGCTCGTAGTCTACGAGAAGCACATCCCCTACGGCATGTATATAATATTGGGGCTCATGCTTACGGGCGGGATCCGGCTAATAATACAGCCTTTTTTAAGCGTCATACTTACTTTGTTGTATAAATCCGGTGTCGCGATACAGCTATTGAGCGTGTAACTATGGACAATAAGAAAGTCGTGGTTTCGGGCATGCGCCCCACGGGGCGGCTCCACCTCGGCAATTACTGGGGGGCTCTGAAGAACTGGGTGGGGCTTCAGGACAAATACGACTGTTATTTTTTCGTGGCCGATTGGCACGCTCTGACCACGGGTCACGACAAGGCCGACAGTATTCCGGAAAACACGCGCCTGATGGTTCAGGACTGGCTGGCCGCCGGCCTGGATCCGGCCAAGTGCGTCATCTTCCGCCAGTCCGACATCAAGGAACACGCTGAGCTGTATCTCCTGCTGGGCATGATAACCCCCGTCAGCTGGCTTTTGCGCAATCCCACTTTTAAGGAGCAGCTGCTTGAGCTTCATAAGCAGAAATATAAAGGCCAGGAAGACAAGATGAGGTCCAGCGACGGAGCCACGAAGAAGCTTCTGGAGGCTCACGCCGGCGAGGGGGAAGACCTGGCTATTCATTCCGATCTTTCCACCTACGGTTTCCTGGGCTATCCCATACTCCAGGCCGCCGACATCCTGCTCTATAAGGCCGATTTTGTGCCAATTGGCAAAGACCAATTGCCGCATCTGGAGCTGACCCGCGAGATCGCGCGGCGCTTTGACCACGCGTTTGGTTCGCCGGTTTTCAGGGAACCTGACGCGCTTTTGACCGCCACCCCGTCAGTGCCCGGCATAGACGGGCGCAAAATGTCTAAATCGTACGGCAACACCATAGAGCTGGCCGAGGAGCCCAAAAGCCTCGAGGCCAAGATAAAGAAAATGTATACCGATCCCCTGAAAATAAAAGTGGACGATAAGGGGCATCCGGAGGGCTGCGTGGTCTGCGCCTTTCACCGCATCTATAATCCTGACTGTGCAAAGCAGGAAGAGGCGTGCCGCACGGGGGCTACCGGCTGCGGCGCCTGCAAGAAGCAGCTTTTCGAACTGATGAACAAAGCCATGGAAGAATTTCGCGTGCGCAGCAAAAGCTGTGACACTACCCCGGCCGCGCTGGATAAGATGCTGGAAGCCGGCAACGCCAGGGCGCGGGCGGTAGCCGCCGCCGTCATGGCCGAGGCTAATAAAGCGGTGGGGATGATATGAACGATTTAGACGTGCATCTGGACGTGTTTGAGGGTCCGATAGACCTTTTGATGTACCTTATCCGTAAGAATAATCTGGATATCTACGATATCCCGATCTCGCAGATCACGCAGGAATATCTGGGCTATCTGGATGTAATGAAAAGTCTGAACCTGGAGGTGGCCGGCGAATTTCTGGTAATGGCCTCCACACTGATGCAGATAAAGGTCAAGATGCTGCTGCCGTCTAAAGCGGAGCCGGGTGAAGAGGGCGAAGGCCCCGACCCGCGCGGCAAACTGATCACCATGCTTGAGGACTACCAGCGTTACAAGCACGCCTCCAAGACCCTTGAGACGCGCTTCGCCCGATTCAAGGATGTGTTTTACCGCGGCTCCCCGGTTTTTTCCAACGACGAGAAATTCCTGGAACTGGAATTCTTTACGCTGCTGGAGGCAGTGAAGCGCGCCTTCGAGCGCGTGGATGACTCCAAGGAAGTGCAGGCCGAGAGTTTTCCTATTGAATCCAGGATTGAAAAAGTCCTTAATATGCTCAAGGCCAGGGAATGGATACTCCTTGACGATATTTTTGTCTCCGAGACCCAGCGGCTGGGAATCATAGTTTGCTTCATGGCGCTTCTGGAGCTTATAAAACAGAGGAAGATACTGGCCGTGCAGGATTCGGCTTACGAAGAAGTCAGGATTTATCGCGCGCCGGAGCCGGGCGAACTGCCCCTTGGGGAGCGGCCGGCAGCAGTTTGACAGGGTAAACAGTAACCGGTAAAGTAAGGAGATTCCTTGCTATTGTTTACTGGTTACAGAATACCGGTTACTTATCACTGTTTTTAGAGAGGTAAACAATGGAAGATATTGAACTCAGGAAAGCCCTTGAAACTCTTTTTTTTATAACTGATCACCCTTTGCCGCCGGAGCGCGCCGCTCAGCTCTGCGAGATAAAAGACCTGGAACGCGTAAAGGACGCTATTGCCGCCCTGAAGGACCATCTGGACCAGAGTGGCAGCGCCCTGCAGCTCATGCAGATAGCCGGCGGCTGGCAAATGGCCACCCGGCCCGAGAACAGCCTATGGGTAAGAAAACTTTATCACAATAAGATGACTGTGCGCTTATCGCAGGCCGCCATAGAGACGCTTTGCATCATCGCCTACCGTCAGCCCATGACCCGCGCCGAGGTTGAAAGCGTGCGGGGCGTTGAGGTTATAGGCCCGTTAGATACTCTCAGCGAACGCAAGCTTATAACCGTAGTAGGCAGACGCGAGACCGTGGGTCGCCCTATACTTTATGGCACGACTGGAGAATTCCTGAGGCAGTTCGGCCTTAACTCGCTGGACGACCTTCCCAAGCTGGAGAATATCCCTGTGGATACCGCGGCCCGGCCTCTGGTGCCGGAGCCTGAACCGGCCCAGCCCGTACTATTTGCGGAGGCGGCGGCCGTCGTGTCAGTTGAGGAGCCCCGGACGCCTGAAGCAGTTTCAGCGGAGTCTCCTTCGGAGCCCGCGGCTGAAGATGCCGCGCCGCCCGCGGAAGAGCCGCGCGATAATAATTAATCTGTCGTACTGTCTTGCTGCCGGGCTATCGTACTGAATTATGCCTGAGATAAGAAAAGATCCCGTTTTCGGCCGCTGGGTTATAATAGCTTCCGAACGGGGCTTGCGCCCCAATGAATTCAGGAGCGAGGCTGCGTTAGAGAACCAGTACAACTGTCCTTTTTGCCCCGGGCATGAGGCGGAGACCCCGCCGTCTATTTATACTCTAACCGGCGAGAACGATAAAGACTGGAGTCTGCGAGTGGTTCTTAATAAGTACCCCGCCCTTGTGGCGCGTGGCCGCGGCGGTAGCGTGGCCGACGGCATGTATGACCGCATGGACGGCATAGGCTCCCACGAAGTGGTCATAGAGACTCCGCTCCATAACCGTCAGCTGGAAGATATGACGGTTTCCGAGGTCGCCGCTATCTTTAAAACATTTATCCTCCGGGTGAATGAAATAAAGAAGGACCCGGAAATAAAATATGTGATGATCTTTAAAAATTTCGGGCGCAATGCGGGAGCTAGTCTCGCGCATCCGCATTCACAGATCATCGCTATGCCCATGGCGCCGATACGGGTGGTGCAGGAGATAGACGGCGCCGAGGACTATCGCGCCGAGAACGGTGACTGCGTGTTCTGTGATATTGTGCGGCAGGAAATAGAGCACAAGAAGCGCGTCGTAGGTGAAAACGCGAATTTTCTGGCCATAACGCCTTACGCCAGCCGCTTCTCTTTTGAGACCTGGATACTCCCTAAAAAGCACGAGAGCCACTTCGAGCTTATGGATCCGGAGCTGACCGGAGATCTTGCCGCTATGGTAAAAAGCGCCATAGGCAAGCTGCATGTCTCGATGGAAGACCTTTCCTATAATCTTGTGCTGCACACGATGCCGGTTCAGGATCCGTCGGTGGAACATTACCACTGGCATATAGAGATCATGCCGAAGCTCAGCCTGGTAGCGGGCTTTGAATGGGGGACGGGTTTTTACATAAACACCGTCTCGCCGGAAGACGCAGCCGAGATGATGAACGCGGGGAAGAAGTATAAACTGTAGTGGATAGTGATCAGTGGTCAGTGCAACTGCATGTAAGTGAATTTTAAAACACTCCTCAATATTCGCTGTTCACTGTCCACTAAAAACGATCATTCATTAATTGATTTTATAAGGAGAAAATATGAAAATACTTATTGCTGCCAGCGAAGCTTTTCCGTTCTGCAAGACAGGTGGTCTTGGTGATGTTGTCGGAGCTCTCGCGCAGGTGTTCTCCCGGGCGGAGGGCAATGAAGTCGTCCTTTTTATGCCCCGCTACCGCAATATCGGCGGCGGAGCTTTCTCGCTAAAGGCGGTGGGCGGTAGTTTTCTTATCCCCGTGGGCAATGGCGTAGAGACCGCCACCATGTCACATGTTCAGTGGGGGAAGGTGTCTGTGTACTTTATAGAAAATTCCAAGTATTTTGATCGGCCCGGCATTTACCGCACCAATTTTGGAGACTACGAAGATAATGATGAAAGATTCATGTTCTTCTCGCGCGCGGTGCTTGAAGGCGCGAAGTTCATCGGTTTTAAGCCTGATGTCATTCACTGTCACGACTGGCAGACCGGGCTGGTAAGCGCCTATCTTAAAACCCTTTACCGCATAGACTCTTTTTTCGCCAAGACCGCAAGCGTGTTTACGATCAATAATATCGCCTACCAGGGCATGTTTCCCAAGGAAACGCTGCTGAAGGCTGGGTTCTCCTGGCCGGATTTCACCCCGGATAAGCTGGAATTCTACGGCGGCCTGAATTATATGAAGGCCGGCATCATGCTTTCCGACCTTGTCACTACAGTCAGTCCTACATACGCAAGTGAGATTCAATTCCGGCCGGAATTCGGCAAGGGGCTTGAAGGGGTGCTGCGCTACAGGACCGCCGATCTGTTCGGCATTCTCAACGGCATAGACGAAGAGATTTGGGACCCGGCCACCGACACTTTTATAGAAAGAGGCTACGATGTGAAGAGTTTTCTGCGCGGTAAAGCCGCCTGCAAAAAGGCCCTTCAGCACGAATGCGCTCTGGAAGAGTCAAAGGATAAAATCCTGGCTGGCGTGGTTTCGCGACTGGATCATCAGAAGGGACTGGACATACTTTTTAAGGCGCTTCCGGAGTTTATGAATAAGATGCAGTTCGTTATACTGGGCGTGGGCGACCCGGCCCTTACCGAGGCGTTCGCGGAAATGGCAAAAGCTCACCCCAGGCAGATCTTTTTCAAGGCAGGATTTGATGAAGGCTTCGCCCACAAGATCTACGCGGCTTCTGATATTTTCCCGATGCCATCGCGGTTCGAGCCGTGCGGGCTGTCGCAGATGATAGCCATGCGCTATGGCTCCCTGCCGGTGGTTACCAGGACCGGCGGGCTGAAGGATACTGTAAACTATACAAGCGAACCTAAGGATTCTAATGGTTTTGCCATGGATAACGCCGAGGAGACTCAGCTTAAATCTATATTGGGTCACGCGGTTTCGTTATTCGGCTGGCGCGAGAACTGGAACACGATGGTCCGCAACGCCATGAAGGGTGATTACTCGTGGACCAAATCCTCCCAGGATTATCTAAAGCTCTTCAATATAGCGTACCAGAGGAAGCAGCTGTAGATTACCCTTTGGGGATAGCGGTCTTGAGTATCTGATGAAAATAAAGAAGGCGCGGTATAAAAACCGCGCCTTCTTTATTGCTTTAAACGATATTAATACTACTTAGGGTTGAAGTAAGTGATAGTGAACTTGTTGAAATCCACTTTCTTCTCCAGGATAACCATCCCTTTGGAGGCCAGGTCCGCTTCGGTCGCGACGATAGCCTTCTTGGCGTCGCTCGGGAAGCTGTAGACCGGGCTGACATATTTCTCTGTCACCAGCTTGAACGGCGCGAGGAATACGATGTTGTACGCGTTCCCTCTCTGGCGTTTTTCAAGGATCACGGCGTTTACGCTGCGCAGCACTGTTGCGGTTTCTTCCATTGATCTTGCCGCGTCCCCGTCGAATGTGAAGCTATTCCTGTTGTAGGTCTGGGGTTCCATTGACGCTAATGATTTTGTGGTCAGGTAGGTTATATTGAAAGAGGCATTTGAGACTCTTTTCTCAAGCACCGGCATTTTCAGGGCTTCCAGAACGCTCTTGCATTCCTCGGCAGCTTTCTGGGCCGCGCTGTCCGACGTAAAAGTGCCGCTGATGTGTTTCTTCAGCGTCATATCGGAAGGGGCCTGGAAAAAAATGGTGAATTTGGTGAATTCTGATCTTTTTTCCAATACGGCGTAGCCTGTGCGCTGCAGCGATATGGCCGCTTCTTCCATGGCGCGGGGAGCGTCGCTTATCAGCGTGAAGGCGCTGCTTTCGAACCCGAACATCTTGGTGTAAACCGACCCTTCAGAAGAATCAGAAGTTATGATTGGCTGGGTCTGTCCTGGATTCGGGATGTCCGCTTTATTATCACCGCCGGCCTGAATTAAGCCGATTGTGAAAAGACCGTCCGCCGCGGATGAACTCAGGCTTTCCATAGTTACGGAGTGGCCGCTGTTAACGGCTGCAAAGAACACCACGAGAGTTATTGCGTATTTTTTCATTTTGACCTCGCCTTGCCAGATTTGTTCCTAGTATAGTTTAGCTTTACGCGCCGATTTCAGAAAGAGGCTAAAGTCTCAGGCTTTGAACATATTAAGGCCTATAGGGAAATGGGACTATAGGGCAATAGGTTCCTTGGATGGAATGTTCCCGTTCGGCATGGCCCAGCAGGCGTTTTTATATGCGGCGGGCCGACCCAGGCTTGAAGGGGACAGGCCCGACATGGGGGCTTTTGGGCGACTTTTGTGAATTTTATAATCGCCCCGACTTTTGTATCATAGTGTAAGCGGGGGTTACAGCAGATGGTCTTATCTATTCCGTTCTGAACGAAGTGACCTGCCGCAATAGAGTGATATGCGCCTGCGTATAAAAAAATACTTCTTACTGAGGATGGTTTTTTCAGCCATTTTGTTTTCTGCTGCCGGTATTCTTGTCCCCGCGCTGCACGCGGAGACATCCGCAGATTCAATAACTCCCGCCTTCGGTTATAACACAGGTCCGGTCAGTATTACCGATTTGCACAGCACTAATTTTGTTGCCGGCTCGACCGTGGCGCTTACCCGCTCCGGCGAGACGGCTATAGCCGCGACCGGAGTCAGCGTGGTGAGTTCAACCCAGATAATATGCACGTTTGACCTGCTGAGAAAAGCGACTGGCTACTGGAACATAGTTGTCACGACCGGATCGTTCAGCCAGATCCTGACAAACACTTTTGAGATCAGACTAATGCAGGTGGCCTCGGTTACGCCCGGCTCCGGGTACAACACAGGCCTGGTCAGCATCACGGATTTACATGGCGCCGGTTTTGTGGCCGGCTCGACTGTGGCTCTTACCCGCGCTGGCGAGACGGCCATAGCCGCGACCGGCGTCAGTGTAAGCTCAACCCAGATAACATGCGCTTTTAATCTGTTGGGAAAAGCTACCGGCTACTGGAGCATCGTGGTCACGACAGGCGCGCTCAGTCAGACTTTGGCCAGCGCTTTTGATATCAGGCTGATGGAGATAACCTCGGTCACGCCTTACGCGGGATACAACACAGGTCCGGTCAGCATCACAAATCTGAGCGGCGCAGGTTTTGTGGCCGGCTCGACTGTGGCGCTTACCCGAGACGGCGAGACGGCTATCGCCGCGACCGGCGTCAGTGTGGCAGGTTCAACCCGGATAGCATGCGCGTTTGACCTGTTTGGAAAAGCGACGGGCTACTGGAACATAGTGGTTACGACCGGGGCGCTCAGTCAGACCTTAAATAACGGCTTCAATGTCAGACTTATGGATGTGGCCTCGCTCACTCCCAATGAGGGCTACAACACGGGGTCGGTCAGCATCACAAATCTGGGCGGCGCAGGTTTTGTGGCCGGCTCGACCGTGGCGCTTACCCGCGCAGGAGAGGCGGCCATAGCTGCTACCGGAGTCAGTGTAAGTCCAACTCAGATAACATGCGCGTTTGACCTGCTGGGAAAGGCGACGGGCTACTGGAACATAGTGGTTACGACCGGGGCGCTCAGTCAGACCTTAAATAACGGCTTCAATGTCAGACTTATGGATGTGGCCTCGCTCACTCCCAATGAGGGCTACAACACGGGGTCGGTCAGCATCACAAATCTGGGCGGCGCAGGTTTTGTGGCCGGCTCGACCGTGGCGCTTACCCGCGCAGGAGAGGCGGCCATAGCTGCTACCGGAGTCAGTGTAAGTCCAACTCAGATAACATGCGCGTTTGACCTGCTGGGAAAGGCGACGGGCTACTGGAATATCGTAGTCACGACCGGCGCATTCAGCCAGACTTTAAATAATTGTTTTAATATCAGGCTGATGCAGATAACCTCGGTAGTGCCTTACACTGGTTACAACACAGGGCCGGTCAACATCACAGATTTGCATGGCGCGGGTTTTGTGGCCGGCTCGACCGTGACGCTTACCCGCGCAGGTAATACGGCTATCGTCGCGACCGGTTTCAGCTTGACAGGCTCAACACAGATAGCGTGCGCGTTTGACCTGCTTGGAAAAGCGACTGGCTATTGGGACATAGTGGTGACGACAGGATCGTTCAGCCAGACCCTATATAATGGCTTTAATATCAGTCTGATGCAGGTTGCCTCGGTCACCCCCGACACCGGTTACAATACGGGTTCGGTAAGCATAACCGATTTACATGGCGCTGGTTTTATAGCCGGCTCGACCGTGGCGCTTACCCGCGCCGGCGAGACGGCTATCGCCGCAACCGGCGTCAGCTTGACAGGTTCCACCCAGATAGCATGCGCGTTTGACCTATTTGGAAAAGCGACTGGTTACTGGGATATAGTGGTCACTACCGGATCGTTCCGCCAGACTTTGGCCAGCGCTTTTGAGATCAGGCTTATGCAGGTGACTTCAGTTACGCCCGGCTCCGGTTATAACACCGGTCCGGTCAGCATCACAAATCTGAGCGGCGCGGGTTTTGTTGCCGGCTCGACCGTGGCGCTCACCCGCGCCGGTGAGACGGCCATAGCCGCGACGAGCGTGAATATAATAGCCTCAACCCAGATAGCATGCGCGTTTGACCTGCTGGGAAAGGCGACTGGCTACTGGGATGTAGTGGTTACGACAGGCGCGTTCAGCCGGACTTTGGCCGGCGTTTTTGAGATTAAACCGATGCTTGTCACTTCGATCACCCCCATCACTGGTTACAACACAGGGTTAGTCAGCATAACTGATTTGCGCGGCGAGGGATTCGCGGCCGGCGCCTCGGTGAAACTAGCCAAAACCGGGCAAACCGATATTACCGCGACCGGCGTAAGCGTTGTAAGTTCGTCACAAATCGCCTGCTTATTTGAACTGACCGGAAAAGCGACCGGCTACTGGGATGTTATTATCAGCACCGGCGGCGCAGGTTCGCTTTTCGCGACTTTACCGAGCGGATTTTTTGTGAATGCTGTTATTATCAATTCAATAGTCCCCAGTTCCGGATACAACACTGAGTCGGGCATCATAACTGATTTGCGTGGCGAAGGATTTGCCGGCTACCTGACCAGGGTAAAGCTGACCCGCTCAGGTCAGGCGGATATAACCGCCACAGATATTAGCGTGGTAAGTTCAAACATGCTTGTCTGTAAGTTTAACTTAACGGGAAAGGCGACCGGCTACTGGGATGTCGTGGTCTCAAGCGGCGCGTTCAGCCATTCCCTGATAAGCGGCTTTAATATTCAGCCGATGAATGTCGTTTCAATTGCGCCTGCCTTCGCTTCCAATATGAGTTCGCAAACCTTTGCCATCTCCGGAAACGGCTTTCTCGGCGGTTCAGTAGTGACTTTATCCAAAACGGATCAGCCGGATATTCTCGCCGGCAGCGTCAATGTCGTAAATTCAACTAGAATCGCCTGCGACTTTGATCTGACAGGAAAAACTACCGGATATTGGAATGTAACGGTGACAAGCGGGGCGTTTACTTACACGCTTAATGACAGCCTCGATATCAAGCCGATGATAATTACTTCGGTTACGCCCGACTCAGGCTATAACAGCGGTGCGGTGATTATGGGCTTGGACGGAATCGGGCTGATAAATGGCTCTACCATCACGCTCACGCGCAGCGGCCAGACCGATATACTCGCGACCGAAGTGAATATCCAGGCTTCCACGCATGCGGTTTGCACGCTGGATCTGACCGGCAAAGCCACCGGATATTGGAATGTCGTGATCACGAGCGGTTCGGCGGGATATACGCTGAGCGATGGTTTTCTGTTGAATTACCTCGGCGCCTCGTCCATAACCCCGGACCATGGCTATAACTCCGCCTCCGTAAGCGTGACCGATTTGCGCGGTGGGGGATTCGCGGCTGGCGCCTCGGTGAAACTGGCCAAAACCGGGCAGACCGATATTTCCGCGACCGGCGTAAGCGTCATAAGTTCATCCCAGATCGCCTGCTCGTTTGAGCTGACCGGAAAGGCGACCGGCTACTGGAATGTGATTGTCAGCACCGGCGGCGCCGGCTCGCTTTCTGCCACTATAACTAACGGTTTTTTTGTGAATTATCTCGGCGCCTCGTCCATAACTCCGGAC
>SESC01000115.1_pt1 | contig 34110 bp, 35 predicted proteins | sample 3171431 | NCBI WGS metagenome assembly SESC01 (sample SAMN06051868, study PRJNA518727) | freshwater metagenome | biome: subpolar coniferous forest; feature: holomictic lake; material: water; isolation source: holomictic Lake 227, 8 m depth | place: Canada: near Kenora, Ontario | collected... | reverse complement strand
ATAACGGCTTTACAGAGTGCCGGCCAGCTATTATCAACTCAGGGTATTATCACAATCATGGCTTATCCGGGGCATTCAGGCGGTGACCTGGAAACAGCCCTGGTTAAAAACTGGTGTGAACAACTGGATGACAAGCAATTTAAAAGCAGCATTATTTACAGCTCAGAGAATAAAGACTCTGCTCCCAGGCTTTTTGTGATTCAAAAGACACAGTAAAATAAACGGCCAACAAAACAATCTGCTATCATTCCGACCCTAATTTACTCAACTGCAACCATCAAGGATATTCATGTCAGAATTTACAAGCGTCTCCATCGTCAAAAAAGCCAACGTCTATTTCGGTGGCAATGTCAGCAGTCGCACTATCCGTTTTGCCGATGGCTCTTTAAAAACACTGGGCTTTATGTTGCCGGGTGAATATATTTTTAACACCGCTGATAAAGAATTAATGGAAATTATCGACGGTGACCTTGATGTTTTATTGCCCGAAACAGAGGAATGGCAAAAAGTAACCGGTGGTGATTCGTTTTATGTACCGGCTAATGCTGCTTTCACCGTAAAAATACACACACCGACTGATTATTGCTGTTCATTTATCAAATAACAGTATGGAAAAAATCGCCATTTTTGTCGATGTGCAGAACATTTATTACACTACCCGGCAAAGCTATCAACGGCATTTTAATTACAGCGAATTCTGGGCTCAGGCAACGGTCAATAGAACCGTTGTCGCAGCGTTTGCTTATGCCATCGACAAAGGTGACAGCAAGCAGCTGGGCTTTCAGCAAATACTTCGGAATATCGGTTTTGAGGTCAAGCTTAAACCGTATATACAAAGGAGTGACGGCTCTGCGAAAGGTGATTGGGATGTCGGTATTACTCTGGATGTCATCGAGTACGCAGCCAAGTCTGATGTGGTTATTTTGTTATCCGGTGATGGTGACTTTGATTTGCTACTAAATAAAGTGGCTGGCACCTTTCCCGTAACCACCGAAGTCTATGGTGTACCCGCTTTGACGGCACCGTCTTTAATCAATGCGGCCAACCGTTTTATAGCCATAGATGATAAATTTTTGCTGTAGATTAAAAAATTTTCACCACGAAGACACGAAGGACACGAAATTTTCTTTGGTTATCAAATTAATACCGGACAGCGCAAGTTAATCCTTGATTATTGCCCCGCCATAATTATGTTGCCTTTTCTTTCTTTGTGTCCTTTATGTCTTCGTGGTGAATAAGTTATTTCATGACCAAAACAGCCTCCATAAAAAAACCGGATTTCAGTTGCCTGAAATCCGGTTTTTTTTGACTACAGTTTAATCACTGATTATTTCTTCATAATACTGATGCCTTTTAATAAATTAAGGGCTTCATGCAAAGTGTAATCCGCTGCATCCTGCTTGTTATCCTTGTCTTTATCAGGCCCGTCTTTCTTTGCATCATCTGCAGGCGCACCTTTGCCTTTCTGCAAATGCCCTGATAAATCTGCCTCTTTAACCGGTATAAAATCGGCTTTGTCCAAGGCTTCCAATTTAACGCGTGCCAGAGCGATATCAGGCTCAATGCCTTCAGCCTGTATTGAGCGACCGGAAGGCGTATAGTAACGGGCTGTTGTCAGCTTAACTGCGGCACCATTACTGGTGGGCAATATCGTTTGTACAGAACCTTTACCGAAGGACTTTTCGCCCATAATCACCGCACGTTTTTGATCCTGCAGCGCACCGGCAACAATCTCTGATGCCGAGGCAGAACCGGCATTAATCAATACCACGATAGGTGCGCCATCAATCAAATCATCAGGTGCCGCATTAAAGCGCATTTCCGAATTTTCGATACGTCCTTCCGTATACACAATAAGTCCGCTTTTAATAAAGGCATCACTCACTTCAACCGCTGCATTTAAAACGCCACCGGGATTATTTCTTAAATCCAGTACCAGGCCTTTTAAGTTGCCGCCGTTTTCTTTTTTCAGTGCAGCCAGCGCTTCTTTAAGTGAATCACCTGTGCCGGATTGAAAGCTGCTAATACGTACATAACCATAGCCTTTTTCCAATAACCTGCTTTTGACACTTTTAACTTTTATAATGTCACGAGCCAAGGTTAGTTTTAAAGGGGCTTCTGCGCCTTCACGAACGATGGTCAGGACAATTTTACTGCCGGGTTCGCCACGCATCATCTTGACTGCATCGGTTAAGGACATGCCTTTTACCGGTTTGTCGTCAAGCTTGATAATAAGATCTCCGGCTTTGATACCGGCTTTTTGGGCAGGTGTATCATCAATAGGTGAAACTACTTTAATAAAGCCGTTTTCCATCGTGACTTCTATGCCTAAACCGCCAAATTGTCCGGTAGTACCTTCCTTTAATTCCTGATACTCTTCGGCAACCAAATACGCAGAATGAGGATCAAGACCGCTTAACATGCCCCGAACAGCATCTTCCAATAATTTTTTATCGGAAACGGGCTCAACATAATCCCTTTTAATCCGACCGAAAATCTCTGTAAATGTCCGTAAATCCTCGTAGGGCAGCGCCTCGTTATCGGTTGCGACATCGCCATTGCTTTTCTCGGCAAAGACACTGACGCAGGTACCCATAAAAACACCCAACATAATCCCTAAGGATAAAATAAAAACAGCTTTCTTTTTTAGCATGTGCGTTAAAACTCCAAATCCTAGATTTTCTACATATATAATATCATCTAACGATTCATTCGCTTGAAGCCGATTTAATTTCGGCACCATTCAAGCGGATCAATCGGCACACCTTTATTGCGTATTCCAAAATACAACCCGGCTTGGCTGCGTCCACCACTTTGTCCAACAGAAGCAATAACGTCACCGGCTGCTACCGAATCGCCGGTTTTTTTATAAAGACTCTGGTTAAAGGCATACAGTGTCATATACCCCTGACCGTGATCAATAATAATCAACAAGCCATAACTACGCAACCACTCGGCAAAAACCACTTTGCCCGCAGTCACTGCTTTTATTTCCATCCCTTCACTGGCATCAATCAACACACCGTCCCAAGTGCCCTCGGTTCGGGGGCTTCCAAACTTGTGTGCCAATTTGCCATTGACCGGCCAAGGCAGTTGCCCTTTAAGCGCAGAAAAATCAGACTTGATTTCAGAAGGACTCTCCATTGCTGAAGATAATTCTGTCGTTGGCTCTGCATCAACAGCAAGCTCTTCTTCGGTAACAGACAATGACTCCATCACCTTTTTCAGTCTGTTTTCGCTTTCCTGTAACTGACTTAACTGTTGTTCACTGGAAGAAAATTCATTGCCAATTTGTACCAGCAATTCATTTCTTTGCTTCCTGGCCTCGTCAAGAACAATCTGCTCGGATTTCTTTTGTTCCAGATCGTGCTCCAACAGGTTGGTTTCAGATTGTTTTTGCTCATTCAACTGATCCAAACGCTTAACGGCCGCCTCTATATCCGTGATTTTTTTTAAGCGTTCTTTATTGAAATAGTTAAAATAGACCATCATTCGACTGGATACCACGGGGTCTTGCTGGTTAAGAAGCAACTTTAATTTTTCTTTTTGCCCGATTGCATAAGCAACTCTTATTTGATTGGCCAACTCCTTGCTTAATTTATCAATTTCAGTCTGATAAATGTCAATATTCTCACGAATCTTGTCCAGGCTTTGGCGTTTTCTATCAATTTGAGCCTGCAATATTTTTAATAAAGCCGCTGTTTCACCATAGTGTTTTTCAGTATCGGCCAACAGACTCTGCAAGGTATCTTTCTGTTCTGAAAGTCGCTGCATGTTCTGCGTGACATTATTAATATCTGACTCGACTTTATTAAGTTCAGTATTGGTTTGCAAATCCTCCGCATAACCCTGACTGACGCAAGTACCCAGCAAAAAAACAAAAACCAGCTTTTTTCTCATTCACCCATCAAACCGCATTAATAAGTGATCTACCCGTCATTTCAGCGGGCTGAGCGACACCTAAAATAGCCAACATAGTCGGCGCTAAATCAGACAAACCACCACCCGAGGCTAACCGCTTATCCCCACAGACATAAACCAAAGGCACCTGGTTTGTCGTATGGGCAGTGTGTGGTTCTCCTGTTTCTTTATCAACCATTTGCTCGATATTGCCATGATCAGCGGTTAACAAAAGCTGACCGCCTACCGATTTTAATGCCTCAATGACGCGTTGCAAGGATTTATCGATGGCTTCAACAGCCAGTATCGCCGCAGGAATGATGCCGGTATGTCCCACCATGTCGCAATTCGCATAATTACAAATAATAACGTCGTATTGACCGCCGGTAATCGCCTCAACCAAATGATCGGTAACCTGACCCGCGTTCATTTCCGGCTGTAAATCGTAGGTTCTGACTTGTGGCGAGGGTACCAAAATCCGGTCTTCTCCTGGAAACGGGGTGTCTATGCCGCCATTAAGGAAAAAAGTAACATGCGCATATTTTTCAGTTTCAGCCAGCCGGAGTTGTTTCAATCCCAATTTGGACAAGTATTCGCCAAGGCAATTTTTAATGTCAACGGATGGGAAAGCAATATCGTAACCAAAATCTTGATGATATTCCGTTAAGGTACAAAAATAACCGGGATGCGGCGCATGGTTTCTATCGAAAGACGCAAAGGCCGGTAACGTTATTGCCTGAGAAATTTCGCGGGCACGATCAGCCCGAAAATTCATAAACACAATAGAGTCTTCGGGATCAAGAGTCACCGACTGACCGTCGCTGTCTAAAATAGCAGTTGGCAACACAAACTCATCGGTCTCGCCCCTGTCGTAAGCTGCTTCCAACCCCTGCCGTGCAGAATCAACGTAAATACCGGCTTCGCCTTTAACAATCAGGTCGTAAGCAGATTTTACACGATCCCAACGATTGTCTCTATCCATCGCATAAAAACGACCCGTTATTGAGGCAATACGACCGGCACCCAGTGCGGCAAATTTGGCATCCAACAAGTCAATGGAAGCGGCTGCACTTTTTGGTGGAACATCCCGACCATCCAAAAACGCATGCAGATAAATTTTACTTAAGCCCCGACTGGCTGCCAGTTGAACCATCGCCGAAATTTGCTCTTCATGGCTATGAACGCCACCGGGTGACAACAAACCCATAATATGCAAAGCTTTGCCTTTATCTTTGGCAAGATCGACCGCACGACAAAGAACAGGATTGCTAAAAAAACTGCCATCTTTTATGGCATCATTCACCTTGGTGAAGTCTTGAGGAATATAACGCCCCGTTCCTATATGAATATGCCCCACTTCAGAATTACCCATTTGCTCATCAGGCAACCCAACCGAGTGTCCGGAACAATCCAATAAGGTCATCGGGTAATCTTTTTGCAACTGATCCCAACAAGGGGTATTAGCCATCGCAATGGCATTATTTTCTTGTTCCAATGAGTAACCAAACCCATCAATAATCAGTAAAACCAAGGGCTTAGGTCTATTTAACATCTTATATTTATCTCCGCACATTAAAAACAAAATTGGGGTTGCCCGACGGATTTAAACTAAATCAGCATTACTGTTATATTATCCATTACCCAAAATGATTGAAAATAAGGTATCATTTTGTCAGATTTGTCGTTTTGCAAACAGGCAAAGTAACCATTATATTAATACACGTTGGTAGCAGTTGTGTATAAATAATTCTTCGGACGTTATTTTTTTGTAATTAAAACGCCGTAAACCAGTAGCATTAAGTAGTTTCATGGAAAATAAAGACTCACATATTTTATACGATGATACCGATATAGTCAGGGCGGCCCGCTGCCTAAAAGCCATGTCGCATCCCTTGCGGTTAAAAATATTGTGTGTACTTGGCACTCAGTCCATCAGTGTGCAAGATATTGTCGAGCAGGTAGGCACCAGCCAAAGCAATGTTTCCCAGCACTTGGCCATACTGAGAGAAAAAAATATTCTTGGCTCAAAAAAAGAAGCCAATCGTGTTTATTACTTTATTGATGATGAGCGCATGCTACAACTTATTAAAATGATGCGGGACGTTTTTTGTTCCACCCACTAATCCTTTTTTCGACATTCACTTAACCTAAAGCAGACTCCATGGACCGTTACCTAGAATTTATTTTAAATCACTATATATTATCGCTTGCACTGGCCGTTGTTACTTATCTGTTAATCCAGGAATTGTTCGACACAGCCTTTAAAAAATTTGGTTCTGTTTCACCGCTACTCGCCGTTGCCAAAATGAACGACAGCGACACGCTGGTTATTGATGTCAGAGAGCCGCATGAATTTATTCACAGTCATATTGAGCAATCCATCAATATGCCTTTGGGTAAATTATCGGAAGATCTTTCAAAAATAGCAGACCACAAAACCAAACCTGTTCTTATCTCCTGTCAAACCGGTACACGCTCGGCTTCCGCCGGCAAGATACTGACAAAAGCAGGATTTGAACAAGTCTTCGTTATTACCGGTGGTATGCAAGCCTGGGAAAACGACTATAAATTACCGGTAAAAATAACCAGTAAACAAAAAAACAAAGCTAAACCCGTCGCCTGACTTTTAAGCAACAAACGCTTTCATAAAGTTCACGCATTCTAAAACCTTAAACACTAACCTTTAACCTACACATTTATCATGGCCGAAGAACAAACAGCAGTAGACAAACAATTCTCTATCCAAAAAATTTACACAAAAGACATGTCTTTTGAAACCCCCAACTCACCCAGCATCTTCACAGAAAAATGGGAACCCACTGTTGATTTTAATCTTGGATCTCACGTTGAGCCATTAGAGAATTCATTATATGAAGTAGCGCTTACTGTCACTATTACCGTTAAAAGCAATGATAAAACAGCTTATCTGGTTGAAGTCAATCAAGCCGGAATTTTTGCCTTAAGTGGTTTTTCTGATCAAGAAATGGGTCCTATGGTGGGTAGTTTCTGCCCAAACATTCTATTTCCTTATGCACGCGAAGCGGTATCCGACCTCGTTGCAAAAGGCGGTTTTCCGCAACTGCTTTTAGCGCCGGTAAACTTTGATGCCTTGTATTCACAGCATTTACAACAAACACAACAACAAGTTCCCGGTTCTGAAACCATCAATTAATTGGTGTGATTAACAAAAAAATAGCCATACTTGGTGCCGGTTCATGGGGAACGGCGCTGGCACTTCTGGCAGCCGGAAATGGTTGCCGGACTTTGTTATGGGGGCATAACCCTGATCATATAGCGGCTCTTGCCCAAGACCGTCAAAATAAGCGCTATTTACCTGACCATCCTTTTCCTGCAAACCTGACTGTTACTCACGATTTGACTGACGTGGCTGCATTTGGTGATGTGATACTGGTTTGCGTACCCAGTCATGCGTTTAAAAAAACCTTGCTTGAGCTTAAACCGTATTTATCCCGCGAAATAAAAATAGCGTGGGCAAGTAAAGGTTTTAATCCCGATGACGGCTCTTTATTGCATGAAATAGTCGCCGAAATTTTTACCACAAAAACCCCTTCCGCCATTCTTTCAGGGCCCACGTTTGCTCATGAAGTGGCTGCCAACTTGCCAACGGCCATTACCATAGCCTCGGTTCAGCCAAGTTTTGCCAAACAACTGAGTGGTATTTTTCATAGCGGTCATTTTAGAATCTATACCAGTTCGGACGTGGTGGGTGTCGAAGTGGGTGGTGCCGTGAAAAATGTTCTGGCTATTGCCGCAGGCATTGCCGATGGTCTGGGTTTTGGTGCCAATACCCGGTCTGCATTAATAACGCGGGGTCTTAACGAAATCATTCGTTTGGGCGTTGCGCTGGGCGGTAAACAGGAAACCTTTATGGGGTTGGCGGGTTTGGGTGATCTTATTTTAACCTGTACCGACAATCAATCCAGAAACCGGCGCTTTGGTTTGGCATTGGGGCAAGGTAAAGATATAGCAACCGCCACCCAGGAAATTGGTCAAGAAATTGAAGGTATATCTGCTGCCAAGGAAACTTTTTTACTGGCAATAAAACTCGCCATAGACATGCCCATTACCGAACAAACCTATAAAGTGCTTTACGAAGGTTTGGCACCCAGAACCGCAGTTCAAAATCTATTGGCGCGTGAGCAGAAAGCCGAATCAACGTCTCTTTAGCCGTTGGTTTTATCATGGAGCACGGGTTTCAACGGATTTTATTTTTAGTCGTAGGCCGGAATAAGACTTTTCGAGCATAAGCGAGAATAAGCGTTTCCGGCATCCTGAACGAGTGTGCCGGAAACGCCACCACGCGCTACGCTTGGGTGGTCTTATTCCGGCCTACGCCTATTGTTCGTTATCGCTGAAATCCCCGAAATCAAGTAAAAAACTTGAAGATTGAGAAGTTTTTTATTCGTGTCTATCAGTAAAATCCGTGTTATCTGTGTTCTATTTTTTAACGGTTGATCAAAGTACGATTTAATGATCAACCCCTGCTTCAGCAAAGGTGGACATTTGATTCAAAAATATGACCGCTGATTGCAGTAATGGATAGGCCAATGCAATGCCGGAGCCTTCGCCCAAACGTAAGTCCAGATTCAACAAGGGCTTGGCGTTAAACTGATTCAACAACGCTTGATGCCCCTGTTCGTTGGAAACATGGCAAAATACACAATAATCGAGCACTTGAGGGTGAAGTTTATAGGCGACCAAAAGCGCTGTACTGGCTATAAAACCGTCCACCATAATTAACATGCCGGACTCGGCCGCTTTAAGATACGCACCGACCATCATGGCAATTTCAAACCCGCCAAAAGTGGCCAACACGTCTAAAGGCTTTGTTATTTCTTTATGTTGATTGAGTGCTTGCTGCAAAACGGCTAATTTATTTTGTAACTGCTCATCATTTAAACCGGTGCCACGGCCAACGCATTGTGCCAACGGGATAGCGGTTAAACAGTGCATCAGTAAAGCGGCGGACGAGGTATTGCCGATTCCCATTTCACCAAAACCGATGCAATTACAGCCGTCATTAACTTGCTGTAAGACCTGTTTTGCTCCGGCTTGTATGGCTTGCGTACAAACCTCCGGGCTCATGGCCGGATCGGTTGAAAAGTTAAGCGTTCCTTTAGCCATTTTTGCATCAATCAGCTTGGGATGACTCTCTAAATCAGCATTGACTCCGGCATCAACAACCAGTAATTCCAATTGGTGTTGCTTGGCAAGAACGCTGATAGCCGCCCCTCCAGACAAAAAGTTGGCGACCATTTGCGCGGTAACGGTTTGCGGATAAGCGCTTACTCCCGATTCAACAATGCCATGGTCGCCTGCAAAAATCATGATACAGGGCTTGTTTAGGCTGGGCGTCAGGGTGTTTTGGCACAACCCGATTTGTAAGGCTAATGATTCCAGTTGGCCTAAGGCACCCAACGGCTTGGTTTTCTGGTCTATTTTAGTTTGTAACAATAAGTTAAGGGTTTGAGAGCGGGGGGCAATAACAAAATCTAGGGGCACGGTGTATTCCAGGTGTTTTCAAATAACAAGGTATTAAGGTTCTTACGATCTTCCCAGTGTTGCTGTTCCAGCATCGGTTTGTCATAAAATTGTTCGACGTGACCCAGGCATAAAATGGCGATGGGTCGACTGTCTTCAGGCATGTTCAATAAGTTTTTTAAGGCTTCCGGCTCAAACATGGATATCCATCCCAAGCCTAAACCTTCTGCGCGTGCTGCCAGCCACATATTTTGAATGGCACAGGACAGCGATGCCAAATCCATTTCCGGAAGGGTGCGGCGACCAAAAATGTAGTGGTCACGTTGCTCACAAAGGGCGGCAACCAATACCACCGGGCACTCCATGATACCTTCCACTTTTAGCTTCATAAATTCGTCTTCACGCTCATTTAAAGCCTGGGCGGTGCTGAGGCGTTCCTGCTCAACCAAACCATGAATAGACTGGCGCAAGTCCGGGCAACTGATACGAATAAACCGCCACGGCTGCATAAAACCGACACTGGGCGCAGATGGGTAGCATCCAGCAAGCGGGTTAAAATTTCGGGAGCTATGGGGTCGGATAAAAAATGGCGCATATCACGGCGCTCATAAATAGCCCGGTAGACAGCGGCACACTCTGCATCAGAGAAACGGTTATTGGTCATATTCAGATTTGTTTGTGACAGGTACGCACAGTGTACCCTACGGTTGTGTCAGAGGCGATCCAGCCAGTAGTCAGGCTTTCGTAGCTTGTGTGAAACAGCGAGAATTTGGACTATGCTTTCGACATCCCGAAAAATAATCTTGAACTCGTTGTTCCAGTTTTTTTAGCTTGACTGAGGCAATCCCGGATAAATCAAGATGTTTTCGTTAGTCGCGACGTAGGCGTCGCTCCCACCTTGGGAGCGACGCCTACGTCGCGACTATAGTTCGTCATTAGGTTAACTGTCTGGTCTCAGCTATGATTTGATAAACTCACCTGCATCATTTTTTAAAATCAATGAATAAAAACTTGAATATCGAGTTAAAAGGAAACCGCCTGAGAGAAACACGCCGGATATTGGGCTTACGCTCAATACGGTAGTGATGCGGGGTCTGAGCAACGATCGGCATGAGCTCCTCAAATTCTGCGACATACGAAGCACCAAGACCAAGTTGCCGAGACTCAAAGAACGCGATTGCTTCAAAGTCTTCAGCTTCAGCGCCAGGGTGAAATTAATAACTCGCCTCAACGGGTCTCGAGCTTTGCGACTGACTTCTTCGGCAGGGATGAGCCGTACGAGTCCCTGATCTATTTCCCTTGCCCGGCGCTCCGCCTCATCAAACCAGGCTGCTTCAACCTCGGATTCAGACATGTCGTCCAGGCTTAACAATAACTTATGGGCAAGCCTGGCCCGTTCCGACACAGGTAGATGCAAGGCTTCGCGTTCGATTGTAGCTGTATCCATAATTTTAGTTTGTTAAATAATGACGAATGTTTGAATAATGCTAACGTAAGGTTGAGGTGTACTGTACTGCACTCGAACGCAATTTTAGAGGAGTTACATAGCATAGGGCAGGGCCTTGTCAGCAGGAGTAAACCTAACTACACATTATACGGATGAACTGCCTCAAAGCCATGTACTTTGGCTTTGGCAGTAAAAACAGGTGGTGTCCAGTTTGGCTGTTCCTGCCCGGCTATAAAGCCTGCCAGCCAGTGCGCCTGACTGCGTATTGGTAAAATAAATGCGTAAAGTTTGCCATTTGGCAGTTCGGCTACATCACCCAAGGCATAAATAGACGCATCAGACGTTTGCATTGACTGATTGACTTTAATACCTCGGCCGATTTCAAGACCGGCAAGTTCTGCTAGTTCGATACGCGCTTTAAAGCCGCAAGATACAATCAGCGCATCAAATTCGGAAATTACGTCAGTATTGACACACACTTTGTCGTTCTGTTTAGCAAATCCTTGTACGTTCTGATTGAGTAAAACTTTTACGCCCGACTTTTGCATCACCTCAAGGAGCAAACCAGAATCTTCGACAACCAACTGGCGCTCCATTAAACGATCCATCGCATGAAACAGGGTAACCTTATCACCGGAAACGGCTAAATCGGATGCAACTTCACAACCGATTAAGCCCCCGCCGATAATGGCCCAGTCAGGCTGCTGTTTTTGACTGGTAATTCCACTGCGGAACTTGCGCAGGGCTTTTAAATCAGCAAGACTATTCAAACAGAAAAACAGCTTCTCATACGGTTTAAATGGCGGCGGAATGAAAGCGGCAGAACCGGTTGCAAGTATCAGTTTATCGTACTGTAGTGAACTTTCCTTGTTTGAGAGAGTAACCGTCTTGTCAGTACGATTGATGGTTGTTAGCTCGGCATCACTGATAACAGTGATGTTACCTGCACGCAGTTTGTCGAATGTTTTAAGGATAATGGTCTGCTCAATATCATCCTTGCTAAAACCACGGGACAGCAATGGTCGAGAATAATAACCATCATTTTCTCGGGTTATTAAGGTAATCTTATCATCTGTTGAAAACGACCGGTATTTCTCGGCAAAGCTGACACCGGCAACACCTGAGCCTGTTATGATAATGTGCATACTGCCCCGTGAAAAACAGATTAATCCAAAAATATATATTCGCTTTTACCTACCCCACATTCAGGGCAACGCCAATCTTCCGGTACATCTTCCCAGCGCGTGCCCGGTGCAATGCCTGATTCCGGATCACCGTCTTCTTCATCATAAATATGGCCGCAAACATCGCACACGTATTTTTTGTAATCAGACATCTTTATTTCCCATAAGCCAATAATTAAAAAACAATTCTACATTTCGTAAAGCAAACCTGACTATAACAGTTTCAGGTTAATTTTCAATGCGCGTTATATTTCCTGTTTAAAGGGCAAATAAGAGGCGGCATCTTTTTTATAACGTTGCACCGCTTTTTGCTCTTCTGTTAGAAACTGATCGATTGCTTTTGCAAACCGGATATCTTTGAGCCAATGTGCAGAATACGTAGTAACAGGCTCAAAGCCACGCGAGATTTTATGTTCTCCTTGAGCGCCTGAATCAAACTGCTTTAAGCCCTGTTCAATGCAATAATCCATACCCTGATAATAACAGGCTTCAAAATGCAGGCCATTATACTCTTCATAACAGCCCCAATAGCGGCCATATAAAGTATCTGCACCTATAAAACTCAATGCTGCCGCAACCGGTTTGTCATCTTTAACCGCCAGAACCAGCAATAATTGCTCACCCATGGTCGTTGCCAGTTGTTTAAAAAATGCCGGATTTAAATACGGCTGCGAGCCATTTTTTAAATACGTCATCACATAAAATTCAAAAAATGCCTGCCATTGCCAATCACTGACATCCGGCCCTGCTATACGCAATAAACTAATCCCTTGCTCGCCGACCCGGCGGCGTTCACGTTTCAGCATTTTGCGTTTACTGGCACTTAAGGTTTGCAAAAAATCATTAAAATCCCGATAGCCCTGGTTAAACCACTGAAACTGCACACCCTCGCGAATACTTAAATTCAATGACCGAAATAATTCAACTTGATGAAGGGCAGGGAAAAGACAATGCCATGAAGAAATGCCTCGCTGCTCTGAAAGCTGTTTTATAAAGGTCAACAAGAGTTGCGTGATCTCAAGCGGATCGATAGCGGCTTTAACAACAATACGCGAACCCTGGCAAGGCGTCAGCGGGATGGAGGTTAGCCACTTTGGATAATAGTCAAGTCCATGTTGCTGATATGCCTGTGCCCACTGATGATCAAACACATATTCGCCTCGGGAATGTTGTTTAAGATACAGCGGCATAAAAGCAACCAGTTCCTCTTTGTCCAACACCAGTAAATGTGCAGGCATCCAACCTGTTTGCACGGCGATAGAACCGCTTTGCTCCAGCGCCAATAAAAATTCATGGCGCATAAAAGGGTAGGCGTCACCGGCAAGTCGATTCCACTCGGTACAATCAACTTGCGCCATACTACTGATTTGCTTTATGTCCATTTTTTAAAAACAGGGTCGTTAAAATAATAGAATAACATCAATTCATCAAAGTCATAAACGTGTGTAAATTTGTCACCAGGTTGTAATTGATATGGCGTAGAACGTTATTGATGATTATTACCAGATTTAAATTACCCGTTTCTTACCGGTAACACCTGCCGATGAATAACGTTAAACACTACCGATAATACCAAAATAGTTGTTTAATTTGGAATGTTCGTTACTAATCGGCATAAACCGCTTGATATATTCAAAAAATTTGCGTACTTTACTCAGCAAATTGGGCGTTTTTTGACCCAAATATTGGATCAATAAATTTTAATCAATAACAGCATTCACGAAGGACGAAAGCTATGGACGAAAGATGGCTAACGGTTGATGACATTTGTACCTATCTAAACGTAAGTAACGAAACTGTTTATAAATGGATTGAGTTACGATCCATGCCTGGCCATCGTGTGGGGCGGCGTTGGATGTTTAAACAAAATGAAGTCGATGACTGGGTACGTTCTGGCAATGCTGCCGATAAGCCGGAAAAGGAAACCATTAAGTAATGCCTGAATTAAACAGCCTTGCGCCGTTTGGCAATTACGACACCACCATAAATATCATTGGCGGGTTAAGTGATTGTGGTGTTATCTATTCGGCCATTGATGCCTTTTTTAGTCAGGGCGATGCTATCCGGGATTTGGCAACCACCAGAAATGAATTCAATCTAAGAACAGAAAAAAGCAATGCACGCGTTGAGTTGGCAGTAAGACGGTCGTTCCTTGCGTTTTATAACCAGGATCATAAAGATTTAATACAGGCCATTTTTCAACATAATTTACCCTTGCCGGAAAGGGAATTGATTTTGTTTTGGCAGTTTGCACTTAATAACCGACTGTTTCGAGAAATTTCATCCCACGTCTACATTAAGGCTTACTTGTCGGGAAGATCAGGCTTAACAAAAGACGACATTACCGCTTATATTAAAGACGCTGTAAGTCATAACAAGGCATTGCAGCTAAAGTGGTCTGAAAGCACCATAAACACTTTATCATCAAAATACCTGAATATAATGACCAAGCTAAATTTCGTGGAAGGCAAGCGGATAAAATCATTTAAACAGATTAGACCTACCGCAGAATCCTTGAGCCTTTTTCTTTATTTTGCAAAATTATACGATCCCGGTAGCAACAATATTTTAAATAATGCGCTGCTGCCATTATCCTTTATGGTTACCGAAGACATTAAAGACCGGCTTAAGAAACTTTCGGTGAAAGGGTTTTTTAATATGGATTTTAACGGCGTTGCACTAAACATCGAACTAATTCACAGCTATAAAGGAATTTGTGATGTCTTATATAACAGACAATAAACAGAAATTTGAAGACCTTAAGTTTCAAATTGAAAATCAAAATCAACTCAGAAAACAAGCTAACGGCGGTAATAGCATCCTCTTCTCATACCCGCCCAACGAAGAGCATCTGTATATTGAAAAAGCCATGGAGCTTTATCCAGAAAATGTAGTATTTATAGATGTCAGCAAATTGTTTGTAAAGTTTATTGATGAGGAGGGTTGGGATTCATTCAAAGAGTATTATCAATCGATGGCCTCATCTGTCCATAAGGTTTTTCATGATGAAGATGCGCAAGAACACGATTTATTCGATCAAATTATTAGTGAAATAGAAGCCGCCTGTAAGAACAACAAAATACCGTTCTTGATCAGAACCGGCTGTCTTTATGGTACCGGTATAGAAAATGTAAATATCATGGAACATCGGTCAGTCATGAATTTACCGCATCCCTTGGTTATTTTTTATCCATCACGCGTTGAAGACGACAACCTGTATTTTTTAAATTTTAAAATGGCATCGACCTACCGTTGTACTTTGGTGAAATAAGGATTATTTGTGACAAAAATATATGAAATATTAACGTTGGATCTTCAGGAAGATATCAAGAACGTCATTGACCTTGAAGATCGCTCGGAACTGGAAATTCAGCAAGAAATTGAGTCCTATATCGTGACTGAAGGCATTGGTCGTTACCTTTACGATTTTACTAACCAGTACACGTCAAACATTAAAGAAACCGGCGTTTGGTTGTCTGGTTTCTATGGTTCCGGTAAATCCTACTTCGGTAAAATGCTGGGTTACATCATAGCTAATCCGATGATTAACGGCACACCGGCAAGAGAGCGTTTTATACCGCGCATTAAAGGCGTAACCGATGAAAGTCTGCTTGAGAATGCCATACGCAAACTGGATTCTACAAAGAATAGAGTGGTCTTTTTAGATGTCGCCAAACAAAACACCGACCGTGGTTTGGCATTTACATTATTTGCCAATCTATTAAAAAATCTGGGCTTTCGGGATGATATTTATGGCTACATGGAATTTGATCTCTACCTTGATGGTAAGTATGACGATTTTAAAGCCCAAGCAAAAAAGCTCGAAGGTAAGGATTGGGATGAGCTAAAGAAAAGTAACCGGCAGGTTGCCAAAGTCATGCGTAGCGTCTTTTCTGCCATGGGTTATAGCGAAGCCGATTACACCGATACCTACGCTGTTTACACAGCCGCTATCAGCGATTTTTCCGCCAGTAAATTCAAGGGTGAACTCGAAAAATACCTAACGTTTAAAAACGATGAGACACTGGTATTTGTATTTGACGAAGCCAGCGAAGCCATCAGTCAAAATAAATTTACATTGCTTGACCTTGAAGGTATCAGCGAAGCGCTATCCAGCATTATTCATAAAGTTTGGACCATTGCTATTGCCCAGGAAAAATTGGATGACGTTATCAACAATGCCAATGTTAATCGCAGCCAGTTAACCAAAGTGACTGACCGCTTTAAAACAAAAATCCATCTCGAAGCAACCGAAGTGGATGTTATTATCCGTAGCCGTTTGCTTCAGAAAAAAGAAACGTATTTCAATCAGTTGCTGGACTATTACAAGAAAAATGAAGGCCTTGTTTCAGATGCAACCAACTTAAAGTCCTCTTTTCCCACTAAAACGACCACGGCAGAGGAATTTGCCACTTATTACCCCTTTCACAAATATCAGTTTGATATTTTGCAAAAGTTCCTTTTCAGTTCCAATGCGTTAGTGGCAACACAAATTGCCGCCCGTGGCATGATTATTACCACGTTTGATGTGCTCAGAAAGCAAATGCGTGAACAGGCGTTGTATGCCTTTACACCCGGCCATGCCATCTGTACTGAAGCCCAGACAGCGCCGCCGATTGATTTGGTTAATAAATATGACACCGCCCGCAAGATTCTGACTGAAAAAAACTTGGGTGTAGCCGGAGATAAACTCCTTAAAACACTGCATCTGCTTGCTGATTCTGAGGTTATTTCAGCGACAGTAGAAAATATTACCAAAAGTTATATCAATGATTTAACCACCTACTACGCTATTAAACCCAAGATTGAAGAAGCCTTAAATTTACTGGTTGAAGCTAAAGTGCTTTTGTTGGCTAACAATAACTACAAAATCACTTCAGACCTTGAAGGCAAGCTCCTTGAAGAAATGAAAGACTTTGATGTGGAGTTGTTCAGCAAAAAACGCTCGCTGATTAATTACCTTAAAGACTATAAAATTTTTACACCGGTGGCGACTTATACAGAAGGATCGGATACCTTTAAATTTAGTGTCTCGTCAGACCAGGATGATGAGCTGTGCGGTGCTGGCAGTAAACAGTTAAAACTGATGGTTTACAGTCTTTTTAATATCAGTGAGAACAGGCAGGATTTTATTGAGCAACTCAAAATGGAGACGCAAACCGATAAAAATTTGATAACCCTGATACCTGACAGCAAAGATTTTTCCCGGATAGATAAGTTGATTGGAGAAATCAGCCGTTACACCTACATAGAACAAAAATTCTCCAATGAAACCGATCCGGCCAAAAGGCAAATCATTAGGGATTTTGCCATCATACGGGAAGAAAAAGAAAAAAACCTGCGCCTTAACATCGAGAATGCCTATAAAAATGCCTCGTTGATTTATATGTTTGACGAGTATCTTCTTAATACTGATACCTTTAAAGGCACTATTAGCGACACCCAAAAAAAGCAAATCAAGAATATCTACACAAAAAGACTCGCCAATCAACTATCGGAAGCCTTGATACCTAAAATTTTCAGCGCACGAAAAGAAGATCTTGGTAGTCTTTTTTCAGGCAATGATTTTAAATTTTTCGATTCCCATGGCAATTTTACCGGTGAACATCTAAAGATAGTCGAGGAAATCAATGCCAAAATAACATCACACAAATTGAATTTTGTGGATGGAAAATCCTTGGAGTCCGATCTTTCCGGCGATCCTTGGGGTTATTCTTTTGGCACTATTGTGACAACCCTAGCGGCTCTTTTACGCGCTGGCCGACTTGCTGTTAAATTCAATGGAGAGACATGGTTCTCGCACGAGCAGAAAGCGGTTCATGAGGCATTTACCAATGCCACCAAGTTCAAATCGGCTTCCTTCAAATCCATTACCAAAATCCTGACAGCGAAACAAAAAGACCAGACCGTGCAGTTGTTAATGGGTCTTGAATTCGAAACCCATATCGGTCGTAAAGTAGACTGGAACACCAATGACTTTGATTTGGCGGATGCGATCAAGTGCCTGGCTGATCATTTTGTTACGGCACTTAAAACCCTTAATGATACCGTCGACAACTTCGAGACGCTTTTTCCGAATGTCGCTTTGCAAAAAACGACATTGCTCAATTATTCCGGCAAGGTAACTGAAAGCAATTACCTTGATAAAGTAGACTATCTGCTCAGCAATGAAGACGATTTCAAGGCAGCGATACAAGCCATTCTTAAGGCCCAGAAATTTATAAAAAAGAATTTTGCTACGGTAAAAGATCATAAGTGCTTTATCGAAAACGTTATAGCAGAACTAAAAAAAGCCGACCGGACTGATACCACTATTAATGAAGCGCATGAAGAATTTATGCGGCTTTACCAGCAGGACATGGTTAAAAACTTTGCCCAGCTACAGCAACAGGCACAGGCGGTCAGAGACAGTTATTTTAAATTCATCAAAAATGCCGCTTCAGGCATGGCGCACGAATATCAACTGCTTCAGGGCAAAGTGGATGCCGCCCTACGCCAACTAAAGCTCTATCCAATTGAATTAAATAGCCACAATCAGAAAAAACTGGATGATCTGAAACGCTATTGCAGCGATAGGACAGTGAGTGAACCCACGCCGGAATTTTCCATCACTTGTACCAAATGCGGTTACTCGCTTTCAGACATCCTCAACTATACCGCGTTGGCACCGAGCAAAGAGAATGACCTAATAATCATTCAAAGTAGTTTTATTACAGAAGAACCGCCAAAACCTGAGCCAGACAGTGATCCTGAAAAGCCGACACCACCCACTCCACCTAGAAAAATAAAACTGCAAGTGCCGGGTAAATTTATGACAGTTCAGGCTTATAAAACCCTGTTAACCTCACAGTTAAGTGCATTAGCTTCCGCCCGGCCGGATGAAAAAATCGAGCTGGCTATAGAAACGTTAGAAGGGTAAGCAATGAAGCTTTCAGACCACGTCGATAAACTCCGTAACCTGATTGAAGGTTCCTTTGACAAGCAATTTGCCCGTCTGGGCATCGGTGCAAACAAACAACTTGAACTGGAAAAATTGCCATCCGAGTTGCATGACAAGCGCCAGCGTTTTGATGAGATGCTAAAAAACCATGAAGGCGAGACACGCACTTATAAAAATGCCCGTGAAAAATTGCTGGATGAATTGACCTTTACGTTGTTTAACCGTATTGCTGCAATAAAAGTCATGGAAGCAGCCAGCCTTTTTCCGCCGGTCATCACCAAACAACCCGAGCATGGCGACCGATCGTTTGGACACAAAGCCTGGCTGGAAATGCGTCCCGATATGCGCACTGAAGAACTTGAAGGTATCCGGGACTATATCAAGCACGCCTTTAACACCTTGGGCTAAACGGTGCCTTTATATAGCAAAGAGTTCCCTTACGCGCTGTTACCCGATGCGATTAGTCTTAACGATATTATCGATGCCTTTAATGCAGTGGAAAATGATCCACAGGTAGAAGAGCGCATCTGGCAGAGCGATGATATTCTTGGTTGGCTTTATGAGAGTTATAACAACGTTAAAAAAGCGGCCTTTAAAGAGAGTAAAGCCAAGGCTGAATATGACAAAGTGTCACTGCAATCCCAGGTTTATACCCCGCGCTGGGTCGTGCAATTTCTGGTTGATAACTCTTTGGGTAAGCTTTATCTGGAAATGTATCCAGATTCTGAAATCAAGGATCACTACAAAATTGCCAATGCCCCTAAAACTCAAGAACGCAAGCCCAAACCTTTACCTGAAATCAAGCTGATTGATCCGGCCTGCGGATCGGGAAATTTTTTGCTTTATGCCTTTGATTTCTTTTATGCCCTCTATCTGGATCAGATAGAAAATTACGGTGCTGATTATGATGAGGCTGATATCCCCAAGTTAATTATCGAGAATAATCTACACGGTATTGATCTGGATGACCGTGCCATTCAGTTGGCACAGCTTGGGCTTTACATCAAAGCCCGTAAAAAACGTCGCACTATTGGCTGTCTACAATTTAAAGTCGTTTCCTCTGATTTCTTTCTGCCGAATTATGCTGAAACCCGCCATATATTTGAAGACGGTACAGAACTTAATCGACTTCAGAAAGAGCTGATAGCCGATATCTGGAGTGATTTACAGTATGCCTATAAGTTTGGCTCGTTAATACGGTTGGATGAAAAACTCAAAGCTAAACTCAGTTCACTTGAGGCGGAGCAGGGCGTTTCCCAACAAGAACTATTCAGTGATGATGAAATGGGGATAGAGCGAAATCCTGTGCAATTGGGATTGTTTACTGCAATCGATATTGAACACCAAAAGGAATTCATCAAAACTTTTTTTATCAATCTTAAAACAGCGGTAGAGCACTATGCCAAGGCCAAGGGAAATACCTTCCTTGCGGGTAAAACCCAAGACGCGATTACTTTTCTGGAATTGCTCAGCACAGAATATGATGTAGCCACTGCCAATCCGCCTTATACCGACAGTTCAGACTTTGGGGTTGAGTTAAAAGCCTTTATCGATAACAACTATAAAAAGCCTTATAAGTTTAATACTAACCTGTATGCCACGTTTATCAAGCGGTGTTATGAGTTTACTGGTGAAGATGGAAAAATTGTCATGATTCATCCACTTACTTTTATGTTTATCAAAACATTTGAAGATGTGCGAAAGTTTATTTTAGAGAAAACGCATATAAATTTGTTTGTTCACTATAGCGCAGATTCAACAAATCTCTTTGATGGTGCTTTTGCGTCTGCACCAGCATTTTATGTTTTGGAAAAAACTACTGATAAAAATAAAAATGCGTGGTTTGTGTCATTAGACCAATACACGCGAACACCGAACGAAAAATATAAAAAAGATTTTTGTTTAAAAGCGTTGGACGATTACATTTCAGGCGTTGAAAACTCGCACAATCACACGATTCCACAATCAAAACTAAAAATCATTAAATCTTTTCCATTTATTTATTGGATTTCAGATGAGTTTCGAGCCAAGTTCGGGGAACGTCTCGTAGAAGATGATTTTCAGGTTTGCCAAGGTCTTGCAACTGCTAATAACGATAAATTTTTGCGGTATCACTGGGAAATTGAGAACTTAAATAAATGGAAGCCTTACGCAAAAGGTGGGCCATTTAATAAATGGGTTGGAAATCTTTGGCTCACTGTAAATTGGGAAAATAATGGTTTTGAAATAAAACATTTTGCTGACGAAAGAGGAAAAATAAGATCGAGAGCCCAAAACGAATCTTTTTATTTTAAAGAAGGATTAACCTATTCTGCTACGTCTACTAAAGGTTTATCAATTCGTTATTTCCCAAAAAACTCCTTGTTTGATGTGAAAGGCTCTTGCATATTTCCTAATCTGAATAAAGATTTATATTATTCAATGGCTCTTCTTAATTCTAAATTATCTTTTTATGTTACTGATTGCTTGAATTCGACTGTTGAAACACAAGTAGGCGATATTAAACGCATTCCTTTTATTAGACCAAGCACAGTTAATGAAGAACAATTATCTAATTTTTCTATTTTTAATGTAAAAATAAAAACAAGACTACAAAATTATTCTTTGGTTGAAACTGTTTACAGAATGTCTCCAATTTATTTTGGAGACCTAGGCAATATAAAATTAAACATTAAAGCGTTTTTCGATTACGAAAATCATTTATTAACTCAAGTTCTCATCAATGAAGCCATCATCAACGAAAAAATCTTTGATATTTATGAACTGACACCCTCCGATAAAGCCATGGTTCTCGCCAAAGAAGGCGAAAGCATAGGTGGGTTGCCTGTGAGTGCAGAAGCTCGTACCGCCTATCTTGCCGAAGAAGAGGCAAGCAAAGAATTCCCGTTGGATAATATCCAAGACTTTATCGATGCGTTACCCGTTAAGGAATTCACTGCCGAAGCACAGGAAGCGATTGAGGCTGAATTCCCATCTCTTTACCAAAACAACAACGATCTGGAAACATTCTGCATCCGTCACAAAATCAATCCCATTAATGTCTGGTACTGGTTCAAACAAAGCAATGTAATCCCCAAACAGCGTATGAACGATTTGGCAATGGAGTTTCTGGCCGATATGATTCGTGAAATCCTGACGGAAGACGAAGACGGAATTATCCCGTTAGTCCCCAATGCCGGAGAAAAAATCCTGCTTGACCGTATCGAAGAGAAGTTTCGGGAAAAAGGTTTTACCACCGCTCAATATGCCAACTTTGATTCTGTCCTGGGACGACCGCTAAACGACTATCTGAGCACCACCTTTTTTGCGGCACTCTCTGATCATCTTAATTTATTTATGTATCTGCCCAAGACACCCTTTATCTGGCATCTTTCCAGCGGGCCGGAACAAGGTTTTGACTGCTACGTCATCATCTACAAATGGAGCCGCGATAAGTTGCTGCGGATACGTTCGGTTTATATTGAGCATCGGGAAAGAGCCTTGATGAATCGACAAAGTGATTTGGCTAACAACGACAGCGCCGATGCCCAGAACGAGAAAGATAAAATCTTCAAGCAACTGAAAGAGATTGAAGCCTTCAAGCTGAAAATCGATGAACTGCTGGCCGAAGGTTACAATCCAATCCTTGACGATGGTGTAGGCAAAAATATTGCGCCGTTACAGAAAAAGAAAATGATCCCTTACGAAGTATTAAACCCAGGTCAACTGAAAAAATACCTCAATGCCGATTGGTAAATACCATCGTAGGGGCAATCCCTTGCGGTTGCCCTGGATATAGTTGCGTAGGTCGGGTTAGCGACAGCGTAACCCGACAAATCGAAGTATGTGTGTCGGGTTACGGCTAGTGCCTAACCCGACTACAGAGATTATTAGATTGGTAAGAACGACAATTAGGAGAAGAAGAAATGTTTGCACTACGTCAAATTATTGAAGACCCACAAGATGTTATTACTGTTCCAGTCGAATTTCGTCATCGTCCGATTGAAATTATTTTTATGGCCTTGGAATCAAACGCGCCCGATCTACCCGCGCAAAATGGCATGACAGCCACATCAAAAACACTACGGGCAAATTGGTTTGAAGGCTATAACGCTGAAGAAGATATCGATGTTTTAGCCTCTTTACCGATTGGTGAAGCCTTAGAGGAATGGGAATGGTAAAACGTGGTGAGGTGTATTGGGTGAATCTCGACCCAACCGTTGGAACTGAAATCAAAAAGACGCGCCCGTGTTTGATTGTTTCACCTGATGATTTAAACGGTACTTTGCCGCGTGTAATTATCGCGCCGTTGACAAGTAAAGGTCAGAAACTGGGTTGTCGCCCTGAAGTTGAATTTTCAGGTAAGAAAACCAAAATTTTGTTAGACCAGATTCGTACGATTGATAAACAACGTTTGCTTGGAAAAATGGGCGAAATTAATCATGCGTTATGGCATCCTGTTTTGTTGGAAATGTTGCAGTAAATGATAAGGCGATTGTGATGAAACTGATAAATGTTGAAGCTAGAGATAATTACATCTTGCGCATCTCTTTAGATGACGATTCGATCATTGATTTTGATGTAAAGGCGGAATTGGAACGCATCCCCTGTTACAAGCCGCTTTATGATTTTGCCTTATTTAAAACGGTACAGTTTAAAAATAAACGGATTTATTGGAGCGATCAGTTTGATTTTCATTTGGATCAAATATTGGAACGTGGACAATTTTTAAAACTATGAATATTTGGAGGCTATAACATGCAACTGGCTATTGAATTACCCGATGACTTAGGCAAAGAGCTTTTGCAGCAAGTTAGTGTTAATGAGTTTGTGCAAGAAGCGATTAGAAAAATGTTGCTGGAACAACAGCTTAATCTGGAAAAAAAAATAAGCGAGGCTAAAAAAGGCCATTTACCGGTAACCCAGTCATTTATTGGTGTGCTGGCAGGTACCAAGCTTGATGAAAGCGATTATAAAAAGCATCTTGAGGATAAATACCTTTGAAGGTTGTATTTGATACCAATATTATTTTGGACGTACTGTTAATTCGAGAGCCTTTTGCCCAGATGTCCATCAATTTGTTTGATGCGGTGGTCAGTAAAGAGATTGATGGGTATTTATGTGCAACGACTTTAACAACGATTGATTATTTAGTTGCGAAACGTCAGGACAAACAAAGAGCAAGAGCGTTAGTGGGTCGGTTGTTGGAATTGTTTTCAGTAGCTGAAGTTAATGAGGGGGTTTTGGCAAAGGCGGTTTTGTCTGATTTTTCAGATTTTGAAGATGCTGTGTTATATCAAGCAAGTTGTTATGCCGGTGTTGATAGTATTGTGACAAGAAATGGTAAGGATTTTAAAACGGCTTTGTTACCTGTTTTTAGCCCTGATGAATTATGGCAACAAATTCAACAGGGCATCAATAAATGATTGATACTTGGCTACAAAACGATCTGAATAGTGGTAGGGTGCGCATCGCGCACCTAAAACAGCATCTACTAAGCGGTTTTATTTGCACCACAATCTATTGTTTTTTTCCACCTGTAGCGTAATTAGGGCTCTTTATCTGGCATGGTTGTGGTGCGCGATGCGTACCCTACTACTGTTTTGTTGGAAATGTTGCAGTGAATGATAACAACGAATTACAGGCGATTGTGATGAAGCTGATCAATGTTGAAGCTGGCTTTACGGTGATATCGGGTAAATGATCACTTGCAAGGTCACAGGTCTAAAATTATAATACACACACTTATGTACATACATTAGGAGTAGTCTATGGCAACTTTAACTACACGCATTTTCAAAAACGGCAACAGCCAAGCGGTGCGTATTCCGCAAGAATTCCGACTGGATGTGAGTCAGGTTGAAATTAGTCAAAACGCTAACGGCGATTTGGTGATTCATCCGCTGCCGATTAATCGTGGCATGGCTTTATTGGCTGTCCTGAACGGATTTGATGACGATTTTGTTAGCCAGCTTGAACGAGATTATCAGCAACAGCCGGTCATGCAGGATCGCGAGTCTTTATGATTTACCTGTTGGACACCAATATTCTCATCTATTTGCTTAAAAACAAACCCCCCGCTGTGGCCGAACGCATCAATGCACTGGATAAAGAATCAGCGTTGTGTATGTCTTTTTTTACTTATGGCGAATTACTCAAGGGTGCAGAACGAAGCACACGCAAAACCCAGGTATTGAACCAGTTGTATCAGCTGACCCAGATCATTCCGGTTCAATACGACACCAATCCAAGTCTATGCCAACACTACGCTACACAATTTACGCTGCTAAAAACAGCAGGCACGCCAATTGGCGGCAATGACCTTTGGATTGCCTGCCATGCACTATCGAAAAACGCTACACTGGTCACGCATAATGTGCGTGAGTTTGAACGTATTGCGGGATTGAGAATAGAGGATTGGGCGGCTTAGATAACTCATTATTTACAGCAAACCACAATTAGTCCACGAAAAGCACGAAAGACACGAAAGGCACGAAAGTAATCAGCATGTTGCATTGCACAGTCGTTCACACTTTAGGTGACGAGATACAATTTTGTATCCCTTTGAATATTTTCGTGTTTTTCGTGGATCAAATGATTTTTCTAAGATTACGAATGGAGACATTCAACGGAAATGAACGATGATTGATACCTGGCTACAAAACGATCTGAATAGTATTTTTGCAACGCATCCGGTCGTCGTTTTGATTGATGAATCGGGCGATGCACACTTTTTATTGCGCCTGCTTGAACAAGCTTACACGGTTTACTGTGCCAATTCGGATATTGAAGAATTGCATGTCAAGTATTTGCTTGAACGTGAGCAGCCCTCAGCCAAAAAATATCTGATTTATACCCGCACGGCAAAGGATAAGCTGAAATTTGTCCGTGAATACTGCGAAACGCATGGCTGTCTTGAAATTCGCACGCTGCAAAACTACATCAAAGATAAGGTTCACCAGACCTTAAACCTGAATATCAACTTGCCGAAAGACGAACTGATTACGGCGGCTAAAGTCAGTATCGGCAAAGACAAAGGTTACTGGTTTGATGTTTGTCACAAGGGTGCTACGGAAATATTTGATCTTAAAAAAGAACTGCTGCCTTTTATTCATGATCCGGCGGCTTTTGAAGCAGAAAAATATGACGCCCAACTGAGAGAGACTTTCTATCACAAGGTTAATGATTTACTGAAACAGAAATATATCCAAAAACCTGCGCAGACGCTGGCCGGTGAAGTGGTAAAGACCCTGCTGAATGGCCTGGCTTTTGGAAAACCCCTGCCGATACTTGAAGCGGTTTATTACGATTGGCTGGATTCGGTGAGTTTTCGGGATTCCTTCTCAAGTTATCTGGTTAACTATAAATTGCCGCCTGATACGGATATCTGGGCGGTTAATTTAGCCCATCCCTTTCGCTCAGTCGATGAACAATGGCTAAAAACGATAGGCGAGCATTTAAGCAATAAAGAGACCCTGCCGGCTTATTTGGCTAAGATATCGCTGCGAAATCAGAGTAAACAGGCAAAGGCGCTGGGGATCACTTTTTGGGGTGATATAAAGGTACTGCTTGAATTTGATTCCAAAGACATTGCCTATCTCAGCTCATTTTCGGAGTGTGTTGAGTTTTATACCAAGCATTTTTATAAGCTTGATACGGCCATTCGTAATCTTTATACCGAATTTTTGCATAAAACCGCTTTACTGGAACCTTTTCAGACGCATTACAAAGAGCTGGTAGCCATTTTTCTGGATAAATGGTTTAAGTATTTTGCGGACTATCAAGAACAGCAAACCGGCATACTTCAGAAAATCATTGATGAAAATAGCGTGAAAACGGCTGTAATTGTCGGAGATGGTGTCGCTTATGAAATGGCCTGTCTGGTTGCAGAAAAGGTCAACAACGGCTTTAAAATCAGCAAAAAAACCTTGCTTGCCGATATTCCTTCCGAAACAGAAAACAACATGAGCCGGATTTACATGGCGAATGGCGTCACGGAAAAGGTGCAAAGTAACCGTGAAAAATATCTGCGTGAGCAAAACCCCAATACTGCCATCGATTTTATCAAGCTGGATGAAGTTAACGAGGAACCAAGACCTTCGAAATACCTGATCTGCACGTATAAAGATATTGATGATATGGGCGAAAAATTGCAGCATAAGGCGCTTAAATATTTCCCTGAAACCATTGATTATTTTGCTGAAAAAATTACGATTTTGCTTAATAGCGGCTATGCAAAAGTCTATTTAATTACCGATCATGGCTTTGTATTGACGGGGCTATTAAGTGAGTCCGATAAGATTTCGGTGTCACTGGATGGTGTGTCCGAGAAAGCAGAACGCTATATTCGTGCGGTTGAACAACAGCCGTCTTTAACCGGCAGTTATATTGAAGCCAAGAAAAAATACGGCGACTTAAATTATCTCTATTTTTCGACCACGCTAAATCCGTTTAAAACACCCGGTGTTTATGGTTTTTCTCATGGCGGTGTTGCGCCCCAAGAATTGGTTACGCCTTATTTTTGTTGGGAGCGGACTGATGATTCAGTACAAGCATTGACTGTCACCATTCAAAATAAAGATGACCTGAAAAGCGTAACGGGTGAGCTTTATCAATTAAAAATACTGGCGGATAAAAACGCTGACCTGTTTAGTTTAAATCGAAAAGTGTATTTGGTTTTTTTCAGTAATAAAGCACAGATCAATAAAAGCGATGTGTTTACTATTCAGGGCGAAGAGCTGATTGCAAAAGAATTTACCTTCGATGGAAATCCCGAAATAGAAGTCCATCTCCTGGATGCCCAAACAAAAGCACTGCTCGACAAGGCAATTATAAAACAAAACAAAGACCGTGATTTAGGTGGTCTGTTTTAACAATTAAGGAATAGTAATGGCAGTATTGAATGACCTGGATATTAAGCTTTTGGAACATTTTAGGGGCTATGTAGTAAAAAAGGATCTCGTCCGTTCTTTAAAAATAGGAGCCAATGTACCTGTCTTTGTCCTTGAATACCTTATTGCCAATTCCTGCTCGACAGATGATGAAGAACAGATCCGCAAGGGCATGGATAATGTAAAGAAGGTGCTTTCCGAGCATTATGTCAACCCTGAAGAAAGCGCCTTGATCCATTCCAAAATAAGGGAAAAAGGGCGTTACAAAATCATTGATAAAATATCGGTTGAGCTTGATTCTACGAAAAATATCTATTGGGCAAAGTTGCAAAACAGCAATATTAAAAACGGGAATATCGGTGATAGCCTGGTGAAGCAGCATGAGAAAATGCTGATGGGCGGTATCTGGGCGATTATAGATATCGAGTATGATCCTAACATTATGATAGGACAGAAAATTTTCCCGTTTGTTATTACAGAAATCAAACCCATCCAACTGTCATCTTTTGATAACAGCAAGGTTATTAATAAACGCAAAGAATTTACCAAGAATGAATGGCTGGATATTATTTTGCGCAGTTGTGGTTATGAACCCAGTGCCGAAGATGTAACAGAGCGCATCAAGATGCTCTTGCTGTCACGTTTATTACCGATGGTTGAATCGAATTTTAACTTTGTTGAACTCGGTCCCCGTTCTACGGGTAAGTCGTTTGTTTATAAAGAACTGACCCCTTATGCCGTATTGATATCAGGTGGACAAGGTACGGTTGCCAAGCTTTTTGTGCATGGTTCGACTGGTAAGGTTGGTGCAGTTGGTCAATGGGACGCCATCTGTTTTGACGAAGCAACAGATAAAATATTTAAAGACAGGGATGCCATTCCGTTGATGAAGGATTATATGGAGTCTGGTTCATTTTCAAGGGCAGGTGCGGGCGGTGAAATTACCGGCGTAGCGTCCATCATTTTGAACGGAAATATTAACCAGCCTGTTGAAACGGTTTTGCAAACCTCACATTTATTCAGTCCATTATCTGATGAAGTCAATACCGATACAGCGTTTCTGGATCGTATCCATTTTTATCTTCCCGGTTGGGAAATGATCAAGTTTGCCCCCAAGCATTTCACGTCAAACTTTGGGTTTAGTACGGATTATTTCTCAGAAGTATTAAAGTCCTTAAGACGAGTAACCTATACGGATGCACTTGAGGAATATTTCTCCCTTGGTAGTCATCTGAAACAGCGTGACACCAAGCCGGTGAAAAAGACGGTGTCGGGGCTGATTAAGCTGTTGCATCCGGATGGTCTTTATACCAAAGAGGATGTCAGGGAATATCTGGTTATTGCCTTGGAAATGCGGAGACGTGTCAAAGAACAACTGAAACGCATTGGCGGCATGGAATTTTGGGATACCCATTTCTCTTATATCGATAAAGAAACGCAGGAAGAGTTCTTTGTCGGCTTGCCGGAAGAAAAAGGCTCACACATCATCGAAAATACACCGCTCTCACCGGGCGTCTGTTACACCAGTACCAGCGACGGGGAAAATGTGGCACTCGTTCGAATCGAAACCGTTGCTGTGCAGGGCTCAGGAAAGCTGAACATAACAGGGATCAATACTGTGGCGGTCAAAGAAAATATAAAAAATACCTATCAGTATATAAGAGCCAATGAAAAAACCATCTTGAGTGATAAACACTCCCTGAAAAATTATGACATTACGATTCAGGTGAGTAACCTTTTGGGTGGTGCCATATCCACTGGAATAGGCTCAGCCGTCTACATTGCCATTGTCTCGGCACTTTACAAAAAGAATCTTAAAGCCGGCTTGGCAGTGCTGGGTAATATTTCAGTCGGTGGTGCCATTGAACGGGCCATCAACTTTGATGATAAAGTCATTATGCTCTCTGAAAATGGAGCCAAGGTTGTTATCGTTCCCATGGATAATCTGTCTGAGTTAGCCAACATTCCACCATCAGTTCTGGGTAATACAGATATTCCTTTTTATCAGAATAATCAAATGTTGATGCAGAAGGCAATTTTGTTGGATTGATTGCATGTCATCCGTGTTCTGTTTTTAACGGCTGAGTCATCACGATAATTGAACGGTTAACTTTGAAATGTTGGAAAGTAAGCCTTGGACGAGTAAGATATAGAAATTTTTTTATCAAGTCTTGGCAATCAGTCTTGAGGTAATGGATGACAAGTGCGTTTTACGTGCAGTTGTTATGAGGAAAATCGGGCGATACCACCCTGAAAAAGCAATTCTACCGGGTATGAAATGCAAAGATAGCGGGATGATTTTTATACCAAAGCCTATAAATAGTGGCATAAAAAAATCGTTTTATGTATTTATCTTTTGGTGTTTTGCATTTGTAAGTTATATTGGAAGCTTATGGTTTATTTCAGTATTTGGTTTAATGGCATGGCGGTTTTAAACTGGCGGTGGTCATTTGTGGTAATGGCAACGCCTTAAAAAAGCGGTAAGATCAAGGGTGAAGCAAAGCACTATAAAATCAATACCCTTTAATAAAATAATAATTAACTTTTATAACAATCATTTACAGGTAACGATAGTAATGCGTAACAATTTTTTAAATCTGGGTTTTTTAGTCTTGGCATTGTCATCAGTTTCGGTTAATGCTGAAATTTTGAGTAGAGATGCGATACCCGCACCGATATTGGATCAATTTTACAAAAGACATCCAAACGCTATCGATATTTCTGCGGAAAAGAAAAACCATTTCAAGCAAGCTTTATATGAAATTACTTTTAAAGAAGAGAAAGATAAAGCAGCGATAATTGAGTTGTATAGAGGCAATGGTCATTTTTTTGTTAACGGTGATGATGTGACTACCTCTAATATGATGCCCGCTATTGCCTATGATAATTTAAAGGCCGCTTTCGATACCTATACTGTTAAAGAGGCGATTTTGGTGGTAAATCCTAATGGCGTTGGTGAGGAATATGATTTGACCGTTAATGTAGCCGGTAATAATTGGAGTGTTATCATTGACCATAACGGCAATATAACCCAAAAAGAGCGTGATTAAACGTTAAAAAGTTCACCGGCACAAGGTTGTGACCTTGTGCCTTCGCTGATTTCATAGAGAGAAAAGTGAGCGCGAATAATATCCAAACGATAAAACCTGAAACTATAAAAGGTTATTATTGTAAAATGGTTTTTTTAAAAGACATGATAGAAGACACTATCAACACGAGTACGGTACAACCGGATCAGCCAATGCCCGATAATGCTTCTACCCAAGCGTTTATTGAAAAAATAGGGGAAGTAAAAGAATTTGATCCATACTCGCCATGGCGATTGGGGAAAAAAGGGTCGTTGCGTTGATTTTTGATTAAAACAACCACTGGATAACACGATGGCAATAAATAGAAACAGACCTGTTTCACCACATCTTCAAGTCTACAAGCTTCCTTTAACCGGTGTCATCTCAATTTTGCACCGCATGACCGGCGTGCTGTTGTCGGTCGGATTGATTTTGATTGTCTATGTCCTCCATGCAGTCGCGGGTGGTTCCAATACCTACACCGCCATGCAGGATTTTATGCGTCCAGTATTAATGCAAGTGATTTATTGGGGGTTTATCTATGCACTTTTTTTCCATTTATGTCACGGTGTGCGTCATATAATCTGGGATGCCGGCAAAAGTTTTGAGCGTGATACACTTAATCGTTACGCATTGATTGAGCTGGGTAGTTCATTGGTGCTTACCGTCATTACCTTCCTGTTTGTCTAAGTTAAGGATTATTTATGAAATATAGATCGCCTTTAGCCAAGGCTGTTGGATTGGGTTCCGCAAAAACAGGAACTTCGCATTGGTGGATGCAGCGTGTCACAGCAGTGGCGCTGGTTCCCTTATCTTTTTGGTTGATTATTTTTCTCGATTTAAGCTTAAATGCGCCTTATCAAGAAACGATAGCCTGGTTATCCTCACCTTTAAATACCTTGGGTATGGTCGCTTGGTTGCTTGCGGTTTTTTATCATGCCACCTTGGGTTTGCAGGTGGTTATTGAAGATTATATTGCCGCTGAATTTGTCAAAATTGTTGCAGTTTGGACGGTAAACCTCGGTTTTCTGTTGTTGGTGCTGGCAGCATTGATTGCGGTGTTTCGTACACTATTGATAGGGTAACTTATGTCGGCAAATTATAAAATTATTGAGCATGCTTATGACGTGGTTGTCGTCGGTGCGGGCGGTGCAGGTCTTCGAGCCACTTTTGGCATGGCCGAAAAAGGCTTAAAAACAGCGTGTCTGACTAAAGTGTTTCCTACCCGCAGTCATACCGTTGCCGCGCAAGGCGGCATTAGCGCGGCTTTGGGCAATATGGGCGAAGATGACTGGCGTTTTCACATGTACGATACCGTTAAAGGCTCTGACTGGTTGGGTGATCAGGATGCCATTGAATATATGTGCCGTGAAGCCATGGCAGCGGTTATCGAACTGGAACATTACGGCGTACCTTTTTCAAGAACGCCCGAAGGCAAAATTTATCAACGTGCCTTTGGCGGCATGACCACGCATTACGGCGAAGGCACCGCACAACGTACCTGCGCGGCGGCTGATAAAACCGGACATGCGATTTTGCACACTCTCTATCAACAAGCCTTAAAGCATAATGCCGAATTTTTTGTTGAATACATTGTGCTTGATTTGATCATGGAAAATGACGAATGTCGTGGCGTTCTGGCCTGGTGTCTTGATGATGGTTCACTGCATTTATTTAAAGCGCATGTGACCGTTCTGGCAACCGGCGGTTACGGCCGCAGTTATTTCTCTTGTACATCGGCACATACCGTCACCGGCGATGGTAATGCGATGGTTTTACGAGCGGGTTTACCGTTACAGGATATGGAATTTGTCCAGTTTCATCCGACCGGAATTTACGGAGCAGGCTGTTTAATTACGGAAGGTGTAAGAGGTGAGGGCGGTTATCTGACTAATTCGGAAGGTGAGCGTTTCATGGAAAGATATGCGCCACACGCTAAAGATTTAGCTTCACGCGATGTCGTCAGTCGCGCCATGACGATTGAAATTCAGGAAGGGCGCGGTGTAGGCCCGTTAAAAGATCATATTTACTTGCATATTGAGCATCTCGATCCGGCTATCATTCACGAACGCTTACCCGGCATTTCTGAAACCTCGAAAATTTTTGCCGGTGTCGATGTCACCAAAGAACCTATTCCCGTTTTACCCACCGTACATTACAACATGGGCGGCATTCCCACCAATTATAAAGCGGAAGTCGTGACGCTGGATGGTGATAATCCCGATAAAGTTGTGACCGGTTTGATGGCTATCGGCGAAGCGGCGTGTGTGTCCGTTCACGGTGCCAATCGATTGGGTTCAAACTCCTTACTGGATTTGGTTGTTTTTGGGCGCTCAGCCGCCATTCGTTGTGCAGAGCTGATCAAACCAGGTACTGCACAAAAACCACTGGCCAAAACTGCCTGCGATAAAGCGATAGTCCGCTTTGATAAAATCCGCAATGCCAACGGCAGTCGCACCACTTCTGATATTCGTTTGGCCATGCAGAAAACCATGCAAACCAAAGCAGCGGTATTCAGAACGCAATCGACCCTGGATGAAGGCATAGCCGCCATGGCAGACATCACGCAATCGTTTGCCGACGTGGGGGTTAAAGATAAATCCCTGATTTGGAATACCGAACTGGTTGAAACCCTGGAGCTGGATAACCTGCTCGGTCAAGCCAGTGTAACCATTAATGCGGCCGGTAACCGGCACGAAAGCCGTGGCGGTCATGCGCGTGAAGATTATCCTGACCGTGATGATGTCAACTGGATGAAACATACGCTGACCTGGTTGATTGACGACACTATAAAAATCGATTATCGCCCCGTGCATTTATATACCTTAACCGACGACGTTGACGTTATTCCACCCAAAGAGAGGGTTTACTAATGGCCGAGTTTACCTTGCCAAAAAATTCGGTAATCACCGAAGGCCTTACCTTTAAAGCACCTGCCGGTACCACTAATATCCGCCGTTTTGAAGTCTATCGTTGGGATCCCGATTCCAGCGAAAATCCGCGCATAGACAATTATGAGCTGGATATGGACAGCTGCGGCCCGATGGTACTGGACGCGATTTTAAAAATTAAAAATGAAATCGACAGTACTTTAACCTTTAGGCGCTCGTGCCGTGAAGGCGTCTGTGGCTCTTGTTCAATGACGGTTAATGGCAAAAATACCCTGGCGTGTACCAAAGCCATTGATTCTTATCCCGAC
>SESC01000106.1_pt1 | contig 35052 bp, 16 predicted proteins | sample 3171431 | NCBI WGS metagenome assembly SESC01 (sample SAMN06051868, study PRJNA518727) | freshwater metagenome | biome: subpolar coniferous forest; feature: holomictic lake; material: water; isolation source: holomictic Lake 227, 8 m depth | place: Canada: near Kenora, Ontario | collected... | reverse complement strand
GAAAATACCGCTTATCGCTTTATCTTCCGTGCTATGGCTTTCTGTTTATGTCTCCGCCGGTCCGCAAGCCCCGGACACCCGCGCTTTTTCACCCGACATCGCTCAGGCGCTTGAATCCTCTGAAGCGCAAATTCCGACGCCAGCTGCCGTCCGTGAAGCTATTACGCTTGATGCGACCGCGAATCTAACCCCCGAAGAACTCCGCGCGGTTGAAAATGCAAACAGGGCGCTTACCCTGGCTCTGGCGGGCCGTCACGACAGGTTCGGCCTCATGCCCGAAACTCCGCTCTCAAGGGAATACGCGATTTTAGCGGCCGCAGTGGACCATAAGGGGAGCCTGGATGTCCTACTAAAAGTCATGACCGGCGTCTGCCTTAATAATCCGGGATTTAAACAGGCGCCCAAGACGCACGTCCAGGCGATGATGAGGGGGTTAATGTCATATCTTTCCGGTGGAGGCTCGGCGATAGAATTCCAGGGACGCCATGACCTCGCGCTGCATTTCACCTACGCGGCGTATCTCGACATGGCCTATGGCTACACCCTGGCGCGCTATGCCGCCCTGCGCAAGGAACAGCAGGATTCACAGCAGGACGGGAACGCCTGCGATTATGACGACTACGCGGCGTCTATGCTTGGCGCAAGTTGGGCTGACAAGAACGCCCCGGAACTCGCCGCCTGGCTTAATAAATGGGAAACTGGCGAAAGAAAACTTTACGACATCCCCGCTCTTCAATTCGGCCGCGAACCTCACGGGGTAGGGCCGCAGTCCCAAAAGCTTCGCGAAGTTGACGCCTTTGCCGCCAACCTGATGCGGTAAATAAACTTTAGTCGGATTTACTTATAGAACCGTTTGGCTTCTTTTTGGAAATCCAGCAGATACGGCATATACGGCGCTAAAGCTTTATTGCCGGGGATCTCTTTATAGTCCGGCCCGTGCAGCTTCAGCCCGCCTTTATAAACTTCCAGCGGCATCACTAAAGCGTAATCGTCCTTTATAAGCGCCGAAGTATCCCACGAAAAAGAAGCGACGAAAGACCTGTCCGACCTGTCAAAAAGATCTTTCCCGTTCGAATAATCGTCCGGCGCGTTTTTAACCCCGGCCAGCTTCATCAGCGTGGGCGCGATGTCCATGTGGCTGGTCGCGGCCTTTACAACTCCGGGCGCGCGGCCGGGCAGATAAACTACCAGCGGCACCCTAACTTCCTCCGGGCTGTAAGCGCGATTATGCCCGTGATAGCCTTTTTCAAAGAAAGCTTCGCCGTGGTCGCCCATCACCAGCACCGCCGTGTCCTTTAACCCGCCGCCCCGCTCAAGAAATTTTAAAATATCACCAGCCAGCGAATCTTCAAAGAAAATGGAATTTTTGTATTTATTGAAAAGCGGCGGGATGGTCGCCTTATTCAGCGTCAGATAATTAACCGCGCCGCCGGCCGGCTTAAATTTCTCAAACTCAGCCGGATAACTATAGCTGCCGTGCGAGGCGTCATAGAAAATAAAAGCGAAGTACGGCCTGCCACCCTTGCGGTTTTTCACGAAATCAAGAAACTTCGCGGTTATCTCAATATCCTTGCCCACCGATCCCTCGCCCTTGGGCTGGTCATAGATACCCTCCCTTGGAACGCTCACAAAGCAGGTTTTGTTGAACTCCGGAAAGCTGAGTTCGGCGCTGGCGAACAGCCGCATATCGTAGCCCTGCTCGCTTAGAACATCCATCAATACCGGCCCGCGCCGTTCCCCCAGCATAGAAAACCAGTAATTGCCGTAAAGGCCGTAAAGGACGGAGAAAATGCCGAACCGCGTGCAGTTGCCGCCGCTGTAGTTATCGCTGAACACCGTCGCCTTCTTTGAAAAGGCCCACAGATTCGGCGTTATCTCCTTATCCAGCATGTCATAGCGGAAAGAATCCACCACTATTATAAGGATATTGAGCGGCTTTTTAGGCGGCGCCGTTTCCAGCGCCCGCTTGGGGTAATCCAGCTTGGAATACTCCTTGCTTATATTGACGGTCACTTCTTCATCCAGCTTCACGCCCAGGTATTTACTGGCGAAAGTCCGGATCTTGAGCGGCTGGTATAAAGGGAAGAGCTTGGAATTTCCTGTGATATAAACCTTATCGTAAAGCGTGCCCCAGGCGAACAGCCCTTTATCCAAAACCACCAAAAATAACAGCGCCGCGAGTAGCGGCTTCCATCTCCGACGCAAAACCGCCGCGATGCCGGTATTGCCCGCCGCCGAACGCGCGGCCAGCCTGTAAAACCATAGTTCCGCACCAAGCAGCGCCGCGGCTATGCAAAAAAATAACGCCTGCACGCCAAACCCCTGCCCCAGCGACTGAAGGCCGCCGGGGGTAAATATCAGGTTTATAACCATGGAATTGATGTGGAACCGGAACACCTTGTAAATCACCACATCCAGCACCAGCGTGAATTGTATAAAGGCCATAAACGGCGCGAAAATCGCCAATCCGGCCCTGACAAAATATAGCGCCAGCGACGCCAGCAGCAGGGCGGCATAGATCATTAAGGTATTAGACAGGTAGGCCGCTATGGAAAACGCGATCTCGGCCGGGTGTGAGCCGACGAACATAAAATATCCCAGGCCTATAACCAGAGAGAGCAGGAAATTCAGGCCAAGGAAGGAAAACAGGGAAATAAAACCGTTTTTTTTCATATCTCTGCCAAAAAAAGTCCTCCGAAAGGGGGAAAAATGATATACTAATTGTACTACTTAATCATGAAAATCGCCAAAATAGTAGTTTTCGCGGCTTTTATCTTTTCGTCGGCTGTTTGCCCGGAGTCCTCTATGGCCGGACAGCCCCTGACAGCGTCGGACCTGACAGCCGTCACAGCCAACGACATTGCCTCCCTAACCGGGGACTTACGCCTGCCCGATCCTATCGTAACGGAAATAGTGCCCCGCGGCGGTCTGCCGCCTGTGGTGATAACCGTTGCCGGATTAAAATTCGGCGAAGTTGGCGTGGGCCCGTTCAACATCTACACCCTCCAGAAGCTGTTCAATTTGATCTTCGCGGGACACACCCCCTCCGACCGGCAGGCTCTTGAAAAAGCTTTTGAGGATTTCCCCCGCCTCTACGCCGAAGTTTCCTCCAGGGACGCGTCCGGGGATATCCGCGAACTGCCCGACAACTATCTTGAAGCCCGGCTCCGGGAATTACCCGAATATTCCGTCACCCCTTTTACAATTATCCCTTTCCCCTGGTCACGCGACCCCGCCGACAGCCATGTTATGGTTCCCGCTTTCGCCGCTCAGCTGGCAAAGGTCTACGACACCTATAAGGCCACCGGCCGGCCGATCTATATTTTGACTCACAGCTGGGGCTCCGTCCTGATGCATGACGCCATGCACAGGCTTGCCAAAACCCGCCCGGATGTTAAAATAGACAAATTTATCACTACCGGTTCCCCGTTGTCTCCGGGCAACGTTTTTGCGGCTCAATTCATGGCTATTGAGCGAAGCAAAGAGGGGCTTATGTCAGAAGTTTCCAAGCCCGCCATGGTGCGCTCGTGGATAAACATCTGGGCCTATCGGGACGCTATCTCAAACGCCATCCCGGTCGCGGATAAAAACACCCAGGTTGATATCTCGCTTGAGAAAGTTGAGCCCCGTCTTATAAAATTTATCCTTGCCCACCCGCTCCTGCGCAAACAGGCCTGCAAAGATCTTATAAAACTGCGCGACATGAACGCCTGGCACAAAGCCTATATCTACAATTTTACCGCCGTCCTTGATTCGCTGAAAGAAGACATAAACCTGCCGGTCTTCCATAAAGTGGTAGCCCCGCAGGTTGTAAAAACGCCGCTGGCCCTGGCCATCGGCAACCGATAAAGGGCCTACGCCCGACTAGGTCTTTTTTCACGCCCGCCTGAGCATTTCGACTCTTACCCCGGAGCCGTTATTCCATTAAACTCTGTATATAGAAGGAAAATTATATCTGCGAGGCGCCGCATGAAGAACGCTGTTATCAGGAATATTTTATTTTGTCTTTGTTTCGCCCTTATAATCCCAGCCGCCGCTTCTGACGCTTTTCTGTCCGGCGCCGCCGCGGATTCCATAAACGAACTGGCCGCCCTTAAAGCCTGCGACCTGAGCCGGACGGTAAACGCAGAAGCATTCCCAACCCCGGTGCCTGCAAAGCCCGAAACCGCCCTCACTCCGGTTGTGGTGACCGTGCCCGGCATAAAATTCAATAAGATCGGCTGGGGCCCGTTGAATATAATCGGGCTTAACAACTTTTTAGCCTCTTTCTTCAAAAGCCGGGACCCCCTGGAAAAACAGGCTGTTGAAATAACCTTCGGCGAAGCTGAGTGGCAGGATGAAATGCACACTCAGGCCGAAACTGACGCCGAAACGCTGGAGGCCGACCCCCTGACCGCCAACTATCTGGAACTCAAACTGATGGCGATGCCGGAATACGCCGCGCATAAACCCACCATTATCCCCTTCGCCTGGTCCATGGATCCGGCCGACACCGCGTCAACTATCCCGGCTCTGGCCGACAGCCTGGCGAAGATCTACGACACCTATAAAAACACCGGCCGTCCAATATTTATCTTCGCCCACAGCTGGGGGACCGTACTCTCCCATGAAGCCCTGCACCGCCTGGAAAAAACTCGCCCCGATATCCGGATAGACAAATTTATAACCACAGGCTCTCCGCTTGTCCCCGGCAATCTGTTCATGAAGATGTTCGTGAACATGGAAAAGATCAAAGAGGGCCTGCTGAAAAAGATCTCAAAACCCGCCAATGTCCGCTACTGGAACAATATCTGGTCCTCGCGCGACGTCTTCGCCAACGCCATCCCCGCCGCCGACAACAATCTCCAGATAGACGCCCCCATAGGCGCGGTGGAGCCGGTGCTTATAAATCTGATCCTGCGCGACAAGAGGCTTGCCCCCCAGGCCAGGATCGACCTGCTGAATGTCCGGCATGTCGTAATCTGGCATAGATCTTATTTTTCTGATTTCAAAGTCACGCTCAAATCCATCAACAAAGACATAGATCTGCGCGTCTTCCGCCCTGTCGTGGCTTCCCACGTCCTAAACATGCCCCTAAACTGACCGACACCGGCCTAAAAATCCGGCCAAAAGCGCGTATCACGATTTGGCCTGTCCCTGGAATCACAAAGCGGGAAGCGTGAATCGTCAATCGTAAATCGTGAATAGTAAGCAGCCTGTATTCTGCCTATGGCTTAAAACTTATGCCATAGTCGGTACCGGGCCCCGGAGGTTCACGTGTCGTCTCCCCGGCGAAAGCCGGGGTCCAGCATCAAGAATACCTGGATTCCGGCTTTCGCCGGAAAGACGGATTGGGAAAGACGCGCCGGTGAGACGAACCAACGGGACTTCTCCGGCCAAAAGCGCGGCGGGTCTAAAATTTATATACTCTATGTGGGTCTTACAGATTTCCCACAGGATTCAATAGTAAATGCTTTGGAGCGGGTGACGGGGGATCTGGGTTAGCAAAACCCTCCGGAAGCCGAGACTTGCATAGCGGCGAGGCTGAGGACGGGAGTAGCGGGCACGGTGTGGCCGACTACGGTTTTGCGTTCCAGGCCACCGGCAGGCCCTGCGAACCCAATAAACTTTTACCCAACCTAAAGAAGAACTATATATCCGTTATGGACTTAAAAAAAATATCGCTTTGGCTTGAAGAAGCCGGCCAGCCTAAATTCCGCCTCAAACAAATCACCGACGCCGTCTATAAAAAAGGCGCGGCGACCTTTGACGAAATAACAGCCCTGCCTGAGCCGCTCAGAAACGCGATAAAAGAAAAATTCCGCATACTCGCCATAGAGCCCGAGACAATACTGGAATCCCGCGCCGGAGACGCCGTAAAAGGCTCCTTCTGGCTGAAGGATAAGCAAAAGATAGAGTCAGTCCTCCTTAACCTTTTCCCCGGCAAATGGAGCATCTGCGTGTCCACCCAGGTTGGCTGCCCGGTGCAGTGCGTTTTCTGCGCCACCGGCCGCAGGGGCCTCAAGCGCAATCTCTCGCCCGACGAGATAGTTTCGCAGTACATCTTCTGGGCCAACTACCTGAAAAAAAACCGCCCCGGCGAAAAGATAGGCGGCGTGGTGTACATGGGCATGGGTGAACCGTTCCTGAATTACGAAGCCGTAGCCGAAAGCCTTAAAGTGCTGACCGATCCCGGCCTCATCGGCCTGGGCGACAGACACATCTCGGTCTCCACGGTCGGCCACGTGCCCGGCATACGCCGCTTCGCCAAAGATTTCCCGCAGGTAAACCTGGCCGTCTCGCTGCACGCGGTAGATAACGAATTGCGGTCCACGCTGGTGCCGCTGAACGACAAATACCCGCTTGACCAGATCTCAAAAGCGCTGAAGGATTACATCTACACCACCAAGCGCAAAGTTTTCATAGAATACGTGATGCTTGGCGGGATAAACGACTCGCAGTCATGCGCCAGGCGTCTCACCGACTGGCTGAAAAGCGTGGCCGCGCCTAAATATTTCACCGTCAACATCATCCCCTATAATCAGACCGATCGCGAATACAAAGCTCCCACAAAAGAGCGCGTCGAGGCTTTCTCAAATCTGCTGCTTACCCTCAACACCTCCGCCACCGTCCGCAAAAGCCTCGGCTCGGATATAGCCGGCGCCTGCGGCCAGTTAGCCGGAAAATAAAGTTTTCCGCTTTAAGCTAACGATTGCCATAGGCTTTAAGCCATAGGCCATATGCAGAGTAAAGATTGCTTACTATTTACGCTTTACGCTAACGATTGCCATAAGCTTTAAGCCATAAGCCATATGCAGAGTAAAGATTGCTTACTATTTACGCTTTCCGCTTCCCGACTCCGGACCGCCTATTTACTATAATATGTATATGAAAATGAAGTCTCGCGCGGGAAGATTTTCCGCGCACAGTCAGTCAACCCGGAGGGCGGCAGCATGATGTCCAACACTTTCACCGATAATCTTTCCACGGTGCGCAGGACCAAGATAATCTGCACCATAGGCCCGGCGTCTGAAAGCGAAAGCTGCATCCGCGACCTGATAAAAGAGGGCATGAATGTCGCGCGCATAAACTTTTCCCATTGCAAGCATGAGGAAGCCCTCAACCGGGTGCGGATACTGCGCGCGGTGCGCAAAGAGTTGGATGTGCCTCTGGCCATTATGCTGGATACCAAAGGCCCGGAAGTGCGCATGTTCGGCTACAGCAAGCCCGTGACCCTGTCAAAGGGCGACACGCTTTATATAGAGAGCACCGAGCGCCAGCCTGCGGAGATCACCGACCTCCCGCCTGAGAAGCGGCATTTCTACACCAACCTGCCGCGAATAGACAAGCTTTGCCGGATAGGCACCCGCGTACTACTGCAGGACGGCTTTATAGAGTTGGAAGTCTCACAATTGCACGCCGAATGGCCCGGAGCCGTCAGCCTGCGCGTACTTAACGACGGGAAGCTGAAAGACAGCGCCCATCTGGCTATCCCCGGCGTGCAATACCCCATCCCGTTCATGTCCGAAAAAGACAAAAAGGATATCGCCTTCGCCGTGGAAACCGGCTTTGAATACATAGCGCTGTCCTTTGTGCGCACCGCCAAAGACATCGCCGAAGTGCGCGATATCATACGCGGCGTAAACCCCGATTCCCAGATAAAGCTGATAGCGAAAATAGAGGACAGGCAGGCCCTGGCCAACCTTGACGACATCATACGCGATTCAAACGGCGTTATGGTGGCGCGTGGAGATTTGGGCATCGAGCTGCCCATAGAGGAACTGCCCAATCTGCAGAAGACCATTATCAACCGCTGCTACCTGGCCGGCAAGCCGGTGATAGTTGCCACGCAGATGCTGGAATCCATGACGGAAATGACCTACCCCACCCGGGCTGAGGTCACCGATATAGCCAACGCCGTGCTTGAGCTGACCTCATCCGTAATGCTTTCCGGGGAAACCGCAAAGGGAGCCCACCCGAAACGCGTGGTAAACATGATGGGGCGCATCATAGACCGCACCGAATCCAGCATAGATTATCACACCCTGGCGCGCATCACGCACGACTATGTCAACCGCGATGAGATCACAAATATCATGGCGTACAGCGTGGTAAACACGGCGCACGACTGGAACGCTAAAGCTATTGCGGTAGTGACGGCCAGCGGCATCGGCGCGAGAGCCCTTTCAAAGTTCCGCCCCGGAGTGCCGATATACGCCTTCACCCATCACGAAACGCTCTATCATCAGCTCGCCCTGAACTGGGGGGTGGTGCCGTTCCTCATAGAGAACCCTGAAAATCTCCGCTTCAGCGACGTGGCTGGGAGAATCATAGCTATGCTGCTGAAAAAGGGAGCAATCGAAAACGGAGAGAAACTGATCTTTATGGCCTCAAGCCCTTTCGGCAAGCTCCGCCCCACCAACACCATCCGCTGCGAAGTGGTAGGCGACACAACCTTCCATGAAGCGACCTGACCCCGCCGCGCGGCTATAGTTTTCTTTTATCCATCATAGCTTTAAGTGCCTCAGCCATGGCCGAGACCGGCCTGTCCTCCGGCTTTTGCCTTGAAGGCTGGTTATCCCGCCGGGGCGGCTGATTGTCGCGTGGCTGAGCCTTTACCTGCGCCTGCGCCAGTTTAGCCGCCTGTCTGTCTTCCCTGGCGCCGATCACGGGATTGGTCTTCATAGAAAGCGCTATGCGCTTGCGCTGGGCGTCCACCTCCAGCACCGTCACCTTAACCTGCTGGCGGACCTTCACCACGCTGGAGGCTTCCCTCACATAATTATCCGAAAGTTCGCTGATATGGACCAGGCCGTCCTGGTGCACGCCTATGTCGACAAACGCGCCAAAAGCCGCGACATTTGTCACGATGCCGGGCAGTTTCATCCCGGGCAGCACGTCCTCGATTTTCTGCACGTCTCCGAAGCTGAAAGCTTCAAATTTCTCGCGCGGATCGCGCCCGGGCTTGGCCAGCTCAGCCACGATATCCCTGAGCGTGGGCTCGCCGGCGTCTCCGGAAATATATCTGGGGATGTCTATCTTCGCCCTCAAAGCCGCGTCGGACATGAGCTCGCTCACCGAGCAGCCCAGATCTTCCGCCATTTTTTTAACTATCTCGTAGCGCTCCGGGTGGACCGCGCTTGAATCCAGCGGGTTTTTCCCGCCGCGTATCCGCAGGAAACCGGCCGATTGCTCAAAAGCTTTAGGGCCGAGCCTGGCGACTTTTTTTAAAGCGGCCCGGGATTCAAAAGCGCCGTTGGCGTTCCGGTGCTCCACGATATTTTTAGCCAGAGTCGGACCAAGGCCCGACACATAGGCGAGCAGCTCTTTGCTGGCGGTGTTTAATTCCACGCCCACGCTGTTAACGCAGCTTATCACCGTATCATCCAGGCTTTTTTTCAGCTCAGGCTGATCCACATCGTGCTGGTACTGCCCGACACCTATGGCCTTGGGGTCTATCTTCACCAGCTCCGCCAAAGGGTCCATCAGCCGGCGGCCTATGGAAACAGCGCCGCGCACGGTGATATCCGCGTCTGGAAATTCCTCTCTGGCCACCGGTGAAGCGGAATATACCGAAGCGCCGGACTCGTTCACCATCACTATCATCACGCCCTCAAGCTTCAGGCCTTTCACAAACTCTTCGGTCTCGCGCCCGGCGGTGCCGTTGCCTATGGCGACAACCTCGGTCTTATACTGCGCGCAAAGCTTCTTAATTTTGAACGCGGCCTCGGCCTCCCTGTTATCTCCCTGGGTGGGGTAGATAACATCATTAGAAAGCAGCATGCCCTGCCTGTCCAGAACTACCAGTTTGCAGCCGGTCCTGAACCCCGGATCCACGCCCAGTATATTTTTATGCCCCAGCGGCGAAGCCATCAGTATCTCGCGCAGATTGCGGGCGAAAACGGCGATAGCCTCCTTCTCCGCCCGCTTCTTGGTCTCAAGCCTCACCTCGGTTTCCATGGACAGGGACATGAGGCGACGGTAACCGTCTTCAGCGGCCGCCTTCACCTGGGCGGAACACGCGTTTCCGCCTTTAACAAACAGCGGCAGCAGCAGAGGCAGCGCCTCTTCTTCCGGCGCCTCAACCCGCATCATCAGAAACCCCTCCTTCTCTCCGCGCCGCATCGCCAACACGCGGTGGGAAGGAGCTTTCAGGGCCGGCTCTTTCCAATCAAAATAATCCTTAAACTTTATGCCTTCGGCCTCTTTGCCCGTCATCACCTTTGAATGGTATATGCTTTTGGAAAAGAAAACTTCGCGCATCCGCGCCCGGGCGATCTCGTCCTCGCTGACGCGCTCAGCTATTATATCCCGCGCGCCGGCCAGAGCCTCCTCTCCGTCCTTAACGCCATTCTCCGCGCTTATGTAAGCGGCGGCAAGAACAAAAGGATCTTGCGGCCCCTGCGCGAAGACGGCGTCCGCGAGCGGCTCCAGCCCTTTTTCTTTGGCGATAGTGGCGCGGGTGCGTTTTTTAGGGCGGTAAGGCAGGTATATGTCTTCAAGTTTTGAGAGCGTGACGGCCCCCTCAATCTTTTTCTTTAACTCGTCCGTCAAAAGGTTTCGCTCGGTCAGAGATTTAAGTATAGCCGCGCGGCGCTCATCCAGCTCCTTTAGCTGTGAGAGGCGGTCGCGGATGGCGGCAAGCTGCACCTCGTCGAGATTACCGGTGGCTTCCTTGCGGTATCTGGCGACAAAAGGGATAGTGGCGTCCTGGGCGAATAGCGCCGCCGCGGCCCGCACCCCCGACTCGCTAAGCGAAAGTTCTTTGGCTACTCTTAAAACATAAACTTCACTCATATACCGGCCTCCGGAAACCGATTTAACCTGGGGTAATTCCGACTCCATACAGTATTCTACGATTTCTGTAAGGTAGTTCCGGGGACAGTATATTTAATTCACACCAGTTTAGGCTGGTAGTTTTTGGAGTTAAATATACTGTCCCCGGAATTCCCGGCGCTTGCATAAGCGCGCCGAGCGGGTGGAGCCTTGCGACACTGGGCCCGATCCGGAAGGGCGGGCACGGTGTGGACGACGCATGCAGTGTCCGATAGCCAAGCAAACTGCGGCAAAGTCCACCCTGTTTTTGCGTTCCAGTCCCCCGCCACCCTGCGAACTCTTTTAGTCATCAGCTTCCCCGATAAACAAAAAGAGCCGGGCTTTTGGGCCGGCTCCTTTTAATCCGTCTTTCCGGCGCAAGCCGGAATCCAGGGTTCGTAGTGATCTGGGCACCGGCTTCCGCCGGTGAGACGAACCCACTAAATCTTCCCGGTTACGGATTCCCCATAGACAGGATAGCTATCACCCGGCGGTTTGCCTGGCGGCCGTCATCGGCTGTATTAGGGGCGACTGGCTGGGCCTTACCCATTCCCTTCGCCGACAAGCGGCTCGCATCCGCGCCATCGATCTCCACCAGATGCTTTATTACGGCATTGGCCCGAGCCTCGGAAAGCTTTAAATTATAATCTTCATCGCCTTGGTCGTCGGTGTAGCCCTGCAGCTCTATGCGCGCGGTGGGGTTGGCTTTCATAAAAACCGAAATCTCCGTCAGCTGCGCGGCAAAATCACCTTTAATTTCGGCTTTGTCATAATCAAATTCCATAGCTAACTTCATGCACAATTTGTCCGCCTGTTCCCAGGGGCAGGCCGGGTCGCCCGCCGCGCCGCGCACAGCTGCCACCACAGCCGGCGTCACCGAACCCGGAGCCGCCACCAGCAGCAGCCTGTCCAGCGCCTGTACCTCCACCGTAGAGCCGGCCGGGCAACCCTCGGTATCCACGGCTATTGCCATGGGCGTGCCGGGGCACTTATCCAAAGAATCAGCCACGCCGTCAGCGTCAGCGTCCATAGGGCAGCCAATCGCGTCAACTGCTGTCCCCGTGGGAGTGCGCGGACATTTATCCAAAGAATCAGCCACGCCGTCAGCGTCGGTATCCGGGGCGCAGCCGCCAGTCAGAACCGCTCCGCCCAGCGAAGTGCCGGGGCACTTTACGGAGTCCGCCGGGAGAACCGTCGCCGCGGCCGGCGGTTCTTTACCAGCCGGGGCCGCGCCGAAGCTGTAGGTAAATTTTATCGCCGGGACCAGATATCTGGGATTAACGCCCGAAGCGAATACAAGGTGATACTTCAGTTCGCCGCCGATCTTCATATTATCGTTCAGCGGATACATAATTCCGCCGCCCAGATTAAGGCCGGGGTAGTAAGCGCTGGCGGAGTCCACCGTGCTTACCACGGCGCCGCCGGATTTCACGTCGCCGGAAGTGTTGCGCGCGTTATAGATGCCCAATCCTAAAATGCCGTATACGGTCTGCGCGCCTATTTGCTTTTCGGCTTTTAAATACGGGGTCAGGCCCAGCGTAGAGTAACTGATAGCCGAATAATCAAACCCGGGGATGCTCTGCGCTTCGGCGCGCGTGTGGAATAGGCCGACTCCCACCGTAAACATGTCGTCTATTTTGTACCCCTCGTAACTGAGGTCAAATCCGATGCCGCCGCCGGCAAAATCTTTCCAGTCGCCCTTGGCTATCGCGGAACCCACGCCCGCGCCGGCCTCAATCTTCATCTCTCCCGCGAACGCCGAAGCCCGGCACGCGGAAAGAACTATAAGCGCTATCATTATTTTTTTCATTTTAAATGCTCCCGCCTTAATTTTCAGCAACCCGGTTGCCAGCGATATTAAAAGCTATAGCCAAAGCCGACTGAGGTCGTGTAAGTGGTGTCAACCCAGCCCATGCCGCCGGTAAAGGATATATTCTTGTCCGGTAGAATCGCCTTTATGCCCACGGCAACCGCGTCCTGCTTTTGGAAGTTGCCGTAGCCGACGCCCATGGTAAAGTTTTTGCCGGGGGTGGGGTTCGGAATTGCCGCTAAAGCCGCGGCGGAAGCGATGCCGGAATAAGCCGTCCTCAACTGCCGGAAGTTAACCGCGTCAAAATCGCTGTAACCATCAGCCACGCCGGTCACGCGCGCGGCGCCGCCAGTCGCGTCATTTCTGAATGTCGCACCGCTGTCGTCAAGAGTCATCGAGGTGGAATGGGTTCCGCCGGAAAGCCTTGTCTGGGTTTGATTGATAGCCACGCCATGCGATACGCCGCTGTCCGTGTTTACCAGAAGAGTGGCTGACGCGGGCTGCAGATCAAGTTCCGTGCGTGCATTGCTTAAAACCGCGTCGGTATCGGACACCAGGGAAACAGCGTTGGTGGCGCCCTCGATCACCATCCCGTTATTAGCGACATTGATCGTGGCGTTAGCCGTCGGGTTCAGGCTGTAGATATTTCCGTTCACGCCCAGGGAACCGTCAATATACATGCCGCCGTTGACCTGCGTGCCGAAATCAAAAGAATTGAGCCCGACTACGGTGTTCTGGGTCTCTCTCACCACAATGCTGTTGTTCGGGAGAACGCCGCCGTTATAACTGATTATCGTGGTGCTCGCGCCCCGCATAGTATTGACTGAAGTGTTGGTGTTACCGATATTATTGATAGAGCCGGAGGTTGCGAAGCCTATATTATTGGTCTTCGCCTCTATATTATTCGCGCCGTTGGTGGCATTGGCCGTCAGATAGTTTACGCCGCTCACGCCGGTGGCGGAGATAGTATTTGACTGGCTGGCCGCGTTAGCGGTCATGCTATTGCTGCCCGCGGTCGCGGTTATGGCGTTACTACCGCCGGTCGCTGTAATCGTATTATTCACATGCGCGGTAAGAATATTATTAGCCGCTGAGGAAATGATCGAGTTATCACCGGTGGTCGCCGTGATATTGTTGTTTACTTGGGCGGTTATCACGTTATCAGACGCAGTGGCAGTGATAGCGTTATTACCGGTGGTCGCCGTGACCGTGTTGCCTGTGCCGCCGGTAATCGCATTAGTCGTTGCCGCTGTGATGACATTGTTGGCCGCAACTGAATTGATCGTATTGCTGCCGGTTGTCGCCGTAACGGTATTGCCGGTGCCGCCGGTCAGCTGGTTCTGCAGTGTGGCGTTTATAACATTGGTGGTGCCGGCTGTAAGAGTATTGGTTAAGGTGGCTGACAGGGTATTTGTACCGTCTGGCCCATTCGCGTATATTGTATTGGCCAAGGTGGCAGTCATATAGTTTACGGCGCCGGTGACGGTATTGACCGAAGTGTCTGCATTACCAATGGTGTTGATGGAATTGGCCGAAGCAACGCCCACATTGTTGATCTTCGCCTCAATATTATTCGTGCCGCTAGTAGCATTGGCGGTCAGGTAGTTTATTCCGTTCGTGCCGGTAGCGGATATAGTGTTGGATTGGTCATTCGCGTTAGCGGTCAGGCTATTGCTGCCGGCGGTCGCCGTTATCGCGTTATTGCCGGTGGTCGCCGTGACGGTATTGCCTGTGCCGCCGGTCAGCTGGTTCTGCAGGGTGGCGTTTATAACGTTAGTGGTTCCGGCTGTAAGAGTATTAGCTGAGGTGGCAGTCATGGCATTGGTGAGGCCGGTCATGGTGTTGGCGGAGGTGCCGACATTGCCGACAGTGTTAATGGAGTTGGCCGTGGCAACGCCCATATTATTATTCTTCGCCTCAATATTATTCGTGCCGGTAGTGGCATTGGCGGTCAGGTAGTTTATTCCGTTCGTGCCGGTGGCAGTTACATAGTTCTTTCCGGTTGCGCCGTCGGCTGACAGTGTGTTTACGCCGTTTGAGCCGTCGGCGGATATGGTGTTGGATTGGTCATTAGCGTTAGCGGTCAGGCTATTGCTGCCGGTGGTCGCCGTTATCGCGTTATTACCGGTTGTCGCCGTAACGACATTACCCGTGCCGCCGGTCAGCTGGTTCTGCAGCGTGGCGTTTATAACGTTAGTGGTGCCGGCTGTAAGAGTATTGCTCGTCGCGGCCCCGATAGCGTTGGTGCCGCCGGCCGCCGTTGCCAGCATCTGGTTGGACACGTTGCTGGTTCCGCCGATGGTCACAGATGTCACGGTGCCGTTATTGGTAGCTTTTATCACCTGCACCTCGCCTGTTCCGGCCGTACCTACCGACAGCGTCGCGGTGGAGTCCTGAAGCGTCAGGCTGGAAGAATGTGTCCCGCCGGTAAGCGTGGTTTGCGCGTTCGTTATATTTAAGCCGTGTCCGGACAGGGAATTAAAAGCGTCAGGCACGCTATTAAGCAGGGAAACAGTGCCGTTGTTAACTATCGTGAGCCCTTGCCCGGAGGCGGTAAGCGCCGTGAGCTGTGTATTGGTGGTGGTCACCGCGGATCCGCCGGTCACGCTCAGCTGGGCCGAGTTGTTGGACAGATTCACTTTGGCATTGCTGCCGGTCATGGCGTTAGATATCGTCGCGGTATTGGTGTTAGTCGCGCCGGTGAGCGTCAGCCCCGCCAGTGCAGTTGTAACGCTGCCGCCGCCTGTTGTCGCGATAGTGTTGGAGGTGGTGCTGGTCATCGCATTAGTGGCGCCAGTTATGGTGTTGGCCGAAGTGCCGACATTACCAACAATGTTAACAGAATTGGCGGTTCCGACGCCTATGGTGTTATTCTTTGCCTCAAGACTATTTGTGCCACTGGTGGCATTGGCTGTCAGGTAGTTTGCCCCGTTAGTGCCGGTTGCGTACATGGTGTTGGACTGGTTGTTCGCGTTGGCAGTGATGGTATTGCTGCCCGCGGTCGCGGTAACAGCGTTATTGCCGGTAGTGGCCGTGACCGTGTTGCCTGTGCCGCCGACCAGTTGATTCTGCTGCGTGGCGGTCAGCTCATTGTTCACAGTAGCGTTAAGGATGTTGTCCGTGGTAGCTGTAAGGGTATTGTTGGCGCCGGTGACGGTATTAGCTGAAGAGCCGGCGTTGCCGATTGTGTTGACGGAGCTTGAGCCGCTGCCGAAGGTGTTGGTGGTGCTTGCGTTTGTTGCAAGCGTGGTGTTCCCGGTGGAACTCATTGTTCCGGTTAAGCTGGTGTTGCCGGATATTGCCACACCGCTGTTATTCAACGTAGCGCTGCTGGAGCCGCCGGTCAGGGTCGCCGTGGTGGTGCCGGTCATAGAGCTTGTGGCTCCGGTGACGGCAACGCCTGTGCCGAGAACAGAAATGTTTCCGCCCGACCCGTCCCCTTTAGATTTGATGAGTACGCCCTCGGAAGATGTAGTGCTATCCGAATCACCGGTGAGGGTAAGAGTGCCTGCAGTGGTAACATTGGCGCCGACATTTAATTGGATATAAGAAACATTGGTTATAGCGTCCCCGCCATTGTCAATGCCGTTTAAGTTGGAAGCGCCGGTGACGCCAAGAGTGCCGCCCACGGAAACATCGTGGTTCGTGGTGATGTCATACACACCGGTAATACTATTGTTGCCAAGTGTCAGGTTGCCGCCGGAAACATCAATGCCGCCTTTGGCATCAAGGTTGCCGTTTATGGTGGTCTGATCGCCGCTATCCCCCAAGGTAGTCGCGCCGGTGACGCCTAATGTGCCGGACACATGCGTGGCGTCACTCCCTAAATAGGTGTTTTCCGCGTCAGCATCAATAACAGTTACCGTCCCCCTGCCAGGACCAGCCATATCATTCACAATAAATGCACCCGTGCCGCCGTTATCATTATCCACCTGAATCGTAACATAGTCACCGCTGGTTATCGCATTCTCATTCATATCAAGCTGAGTATAGGCGTCGATGCCGCCATCCAATATCGCCATCCTGGTAACACCGCCGCCGGTCCGAAGCCAGATCCCTTCGCCGGCCACCTCGGCGTCTTGGTTTGCAGTAATGATAATGTCATCGTTACTGCCAATCACATAATCAGTAGCGTGAGCGGATTTGGGGGAAATTGCTGCCCCTATGAACAGTACAGCCGGTGCCAACAATGCCGTGATTAAAAATTTTGCAATTCTGGAATTCATCTTTCTCATATTTTCTCCTGATTGTCTTTAACTGCTTTGATGTTGCCATTCCCACTATCTTTTGTCGTCAATCCATTCAATATTGCTTAATCCTTACCACTTTAAATCCCCGAAGTTCACGGAAGTCGGAGGTCTCATCGAGACACGTTTCATCGTTCTAGTGAACCCTTGATGTCTCCCCGGCGAAAGCCGGGGTCCAGATATTCTTGATGCTGGGCACCGGCTTTAGCCGGTGAGACGGAGCCGGAAGGACGGCTTGGCCCCACGTAAGCTTTTTGCTTAATCCTTACCACTTAATCCTTTTTTACTGCACCACTTCTTTTTTGATTACCACGCAGCCGGTACCGGCCGGCATTAAAAAAACCCTGATAGCTACGCCGTCGAGCATTACAATATCCTTCTTCAGGATCCCGGCGCGCTTTAAATCCTTAAAAACATTCTTCTCCACAAAATCACAGGCTTGCGCCACATATTCAACCGCGTCATAGACCGCGCCGGATTGGCCATTAGCCAGCGGGGCAAAACTGGCGCTGGCGTAAACAGGCGTACCGGCCTGACTGGCAACCTCAAGCGAGGCCGAAAAGATACTTTGATCAGGTTGGGCTTTGGGCATGAACAGGTACGCCCCGCTCTGGCTGCCCGCTGTAAGGTAGGTCATAACCTGGTTAATGCGGCTGGTGCAGGCAAGCACCCCCGCCTTAACCGCTGCCAGCGTTATCGGGTTAACAGTTGAGGTTGGCGCTTGCGCGGGCTGCGCCGGTTTAGGCGCGGGCGCAACGGCGCGAGTCTGCGTCGCGGTAGATTTTTCAACCTTAAGGCTTTCAACAGCCGCCGCTAATGTCACCAATGAGAAAGCACAAAAACAAATCAGCAATAATCCGCTAAAAAAACCGGCCGCCCCACCCTTAAATTTTAAATCGCGCATTATTAATCCCTCACATCTATTTCCCAAGGTATACCCCTCTCCCAGCCTAACAACCCATTCCGCAAGCATATCATTTTAGCAAGAATTAAAGTGACACACAACTTAATTCAGTAAGTATTCAGTAAGTAATTAAATAGTTTAGGGGGGCGCTGATGACTAAATGACTATCTTTACGATTAACGCTGTACTATTAACGATTGACGATTTACGATCGCCATAGGCTTTAAGCTTTATGCCATAGGCAGAGTAGAAATCGCTTACTATTTACGCTTCCCGCTTTACGCTTCCCGCTTTACGCCTCTTATACTCATACAGGCTCAACAGTTGCGCCACGTATTCCATTTGCACCTTTAAATTCAGCTTGGTTTTACCCGCCTTCCTATCGCTGAAAACATAAGGAAACTCTACAGCTTTATTAAAGTCGCATTTAACCAGCATCTCCAGCAGGATCTTGTATCCTCTGGGGGTCAGGGCCGCCGAACCTATCACTTCCTTTTTTAAGAGAAAAAATCCTGACCCGTTATCTTTCACCGCCGTAAGCGGCCTCGCCAGCGACGCGGCAAAAACAGACATTATTCTGCGGATAAGCGGCCAATGGTCAGTGCCGCCGCCCTCAACCACTCTTGACGCGACCACAATATCCGCGTTTTCAAGCTTCATAAATTCAACCATTTTGGGGATTATACCCGGGGGATGGCTTAAATCAGCGTCTATAACACACACCAGGTCTCCCTTCGCGATTTCAACGCCATCAAGAACCGCTGAAGCCAGTCCTGATTTACCCTTCCGGCTCAATACTCTGACAGGATATTTTAAGGCCAGCGCCTCCGCTATTTTGCCTGTCCCGTCAGGTGAATCATCGTCAACAACAATAAGCTCGTATCTGCTGTTTGACAGGGCCTGATCGATCGCAGCAACCAAATTCTCAATGTTCTTAGCCTCATTAAAAGTCGGAGTTATTACAGACAGCATCTTTTCCATTCCTTCCTTCCGCATAAGCCATAGGCAGAAAATATGCCATAAGCTATAGGCTTTAAGCCATAGGCAGAGCAGAAATTGCTTACTCTTTCCGCTTTACGCTTTACGCTGACTATTTACGCTTTCCGCTTCCCGCCAGCAGGGGTTACAGATTTTTCCAGTGGATGTTTTTCATGCCGTGCGGCATAGGCACGTTTTCGGCGCAGTTCGTAATAACGCGGCCCGGTTCTCCGTTTTTTTCCAATGCAAGCCAGTATGTCAGGTTTTTGAAAAACTGCGGCCTAACCACGGAAGACAACTTGATTTCATGAGGAGTAAACCTGCCGTTTTCTCTGGTTATTAAATCAATTTCCACTCCGCTCTGGGAACGCCAGAAATAAAGTTCAGGCTGAATCCCTTCCGCTAATTTACGCTTAAGTGTTTCCGAAACGACGGCATTTTCAAACAACGCGCCGGCCATTGGGGAATTTAAAGCAACTTCGGCATTAGGCATTTTTAAAAGATAATTGAGCAGCCCCATATCGTAAAAATATAATTTAGGCGCCTTTATGATCCGTTTCCCATAGTTATTGTAAAGCGGTGGCAGCAGATAAACGATATAAGTCGCCTCAAGCGCCGCTATCCATCTTTTTACAGTGGGGACGCTAATTCCCATTTCGTTGGATATCCCGGAAAGTTTAAGATTCTGCCCCGCGCGGGTGGCAAGCAGGCGGAGGAATTGTTCAAAATCTTTAAGGTCGTTTACGTCGATAACGGCGCGCAAATCCCTTTCCAGATATGTTTGCAGATAGCTGGAAAACCAAATTGCCCTGTCTACATTTTTATTTACAGAAAGTTCCGGGTAACTGCTTGAGAATATGAAATCCTGAAGAGTTTTAACATCGCTTCGTTCCTGAAGCTGGAACGTCGGAAGCGTAAGAATGGCCGCTCTGCCGGCGAGGGATTCCGAAACATTTTTCATAACGGAAAATTGCTGTGACCCGGTAATAAACCATTGCCCGGGGGTTCTTTCTCTGTCTATCAGGATTTTTAGATATGTTGTAATAATGGGAAGATGTTGAATTTCATCCAGGACAAATGGTTTTTTTTGCGCCTGGAGAAAAGCCAGCGGGTCTTCCGCTATCAGCGCCCGCACATCAGGGTTTTCCAGTGTGGCAATGCGGCTCATATCGCCGATAAGGTGTTTTAGCAGTGTGCTTTTCCCGGACTGCCGCGGCCCGGTAACGACTATGGCGGGGAAAGTGGTTCTGATTCGTTTAATTGTTTCTTCAAGTAATCGCTTTGTATACATATGGGTATTTTAACATTAAATATTAAATCGGTCAATAATTCCAAACAGGAATAGAATGCTCATCCCTAAGGCGCTATTGGGAATATGCAACTTCATGCCTTAATTACACCGGGAATCCCAGGCAAAAAGGTAGCGTCTACCTTTTCTCGAACTTAACTAGCAAAAAGTCGCAGTTACCTTTCTGCTTTTTAAAAAAGTCTTTAAAAACAAACGATTATTTTTCGCTGCCCCCAAAAAGGTAGCGTCTACCTTTTTTATTAAGCCATAAGCTTTAGGCCATATGCAGAGTAAAGGATTACGCTTTACGCTTCCCGCTTTACGTTTCCCGATTCCCGCTTGACGAGTAAAAAAGGTAGCGTCTACCTTTTTTATTAGGCCATAAGCTTTAGGCCATATGCAGAGTAGAAATCGCTTACTTTACGCTTTCCGCTTCCCGCTTTACGGTTAACGCTGACTATTTACGCTTTACGCTTCCCGCTTTACGGTTAAAAATGATCTCCAAATTGCGGCGGGGCTGCTCAAAGCCGGGGTTTAGCTTCAAAGCTTGCTGATAATACAGAACAGCCTCGTCCAATTTGCCTTGCCGGGTCAGCACATTGGCCAGATTATTATAAGCCAAAGCCAGATTTGGCCGCGCCTGGATCGTCAGCCTGTAATGGCGGGCCGCCTCGTCTAATTTCCCTTGCGCGGACAGGGCGTTGGCCAGGTTATAATGAGCCTCGGCCAGGTCAGGCCGGTCCTCAAGCGCCAGATTATATTGCAGGATCGCGTCATCGTATTTGCCTTGCGCGGCCAGGGCGTTGGCTAGGTTATTGTGCGCCAAAGCATACTCAGGCTGTGCCTGAAGCGTTAAATTATAATGCAGGATCGCCGCATCCATCTTACCTTGTCTGGTCAGTGCCAGCGCCAGATTGTAATGCGCGTCGGCATAATTCGGCTTAGCTTTGAGCGCAAGGTCATAGTGCCGTATCGCTTCTTCCGTATTGCCTTGTGCAGCCAGGGCGTTGGCCAGATTATTATGAGCTAAAGCATAGTCCGGCTTCACCCGGAGCGCCAGATTATAGTGCTGCATGGCCTCTTCCCTATGCCCATGCGCGTTCAAGGCCATCCCCAGGTTGTTATGGGCCACGGCGATGCTGGGGTTTATGGCTAGCGCCTGCCGCCAGACACTTTCTGAATCGCGCCAGACTTTAACCTGCAGCCAAGTAAAATAGCTTAAAACCGCCAGCGGCACGCACATTATAACTGCCGCCATTTTCAGCGAAAGCCGGCACTTCTCCTTCAAAAACCAAACCGCCACCCACGCCGCCAGAAGCGTCAGCCCAAAAGACGCGATGTAGGTGAACCGGTCAGCGGCGATATGGGTGCCACTCTGAGTGAACCCCAGAACCGGCAGAAGGGTGATGGCGTAGCAAGCCCAAACGGCGAGGACAGCCGGCCATTTTCGGCGCAGGGCGAACGCGCCCGCGGTTATTAACACCACCGCTAAGCCGCTTAAGAGGAAGGGCGCCGCGAATGGGTTAATTTTATCCGGTAAGGGATAGTAGGGAGACAGTCCTAAAGGCAAAAGCGTTTTATGTATGTAAAAGGCCAGGCCAAACATAGCTTGCGCCAGGCGCTCGGCTACGCTCAGTTTTCCAAGCGACAGAAGCGCCCCTATCTGGTGCTGGGCTTTGACCGCCAACAAACAGGCGGGAATGGCCAGCAGTATAAAAGGGATCTTCTCCAGCCATACGCGCCGCAAGTCGGCCGAAAACCACCGTCTGGGGTCACCGGGCAGGCGCCGCAGCGGATAGATATCCAAAGCCAGGAGCGCCAAAGGGAGCGTGCTGCCGCTTACCTTGGACAGCAGCGACATGGCGAAGAAAAGTACGGATATTGAGAACAAGCGGGCTTTCCGCGCCTTTTCAGCGCAGGCCGCTGCCTTTAAATAGAAGAGCACAGTGAGCAGATAAAATAGCCCGACCAGAACATCCCGCCGCTCGGTGGCCCAGGCTACGGATTCTACGCGCAGGGGATGGAGGGCGAACAGAAGCGCGGAGAAGCCGGCCGTTAAAGCCAGCCAGCCGCGGTTTGGTTCAGCGTCCGCTGACAGAGCCAAAACCAGCAGGCGCCGGCCCACAAAGTAAAAGACCATGGCGTTGGCGCAGTGCAGCAGGAGATTGGTCAAGTGATAGCCGGCCGGGTTCATCCCCCACAGCACATAGTCCAGGCCCAGCGTCAGCCAGGTCAGGGGTATATAATGCCCCAGCAGATTCGTAAACATCCAATGAATCTGCGCCGGACCCAGGCCACGATAATGGAAATTGTTAAGGAAGTTAAGGTCGTCGTCCCAGTTTACGAACTCATTACGCAGGACACCCGAAAAAACCAGAAAGGTAACCAGCGCGATAGCCAGCGGCGCGATTACAGAAACCCGCAGGAACCAATTGCCCGAGCCTTTATCCTTGTTCATGTTCAGCATCAAAAAGGAGTAAAAAAGGTAGCGTCTACCTTTTTTCTATAGGCTTTAGGCTATAGGCAGAAAATATGCCATAAGCCATAAGCTTTAGGCCATAGGCAGAAAATAGGCCATAAGCTTTAGGCTATAAGCCATAGGTAGAGTAAAGGATTACGCTTTACGCTTTACGCTTCCCGCTTTACGCCGCCTACTCCACGGACTGGAATTCTGAGACCATAACCATGCTGCCGCGGTCCCACTTAAAAATACTCGTGAGAGGGGTGGTTTTACCGTTATAGTCCATCAAACCGGCGCATTTTAGATTCCAACTGCCGTCCTGATTTTTTGCGACTGTCGGAGGGTTGATATCGGTATATATGCAGTCTTTACCGCAGGAGCAGCCCGGGGGAGGGCAACAAAGCCCGCCTTCAGCCGCCGGTTTTGTCGCAAGGTCTATAACCTCTTTAGGAGGCACAGGGGCGGTCGCAGCCGCTTTAGGGGTTAACCCGGCGGGGATGCTCTTACTTACCGCGGATATGGCGCTTTGGATGGCATTCTTGGTGACTTTGAGCGATTTGAGAGCCACATTCTTGGATGGCGCCACTTCGGCGCTTTTAATGTGGTACATAACCGGTATAGCCGGAGCGGCGACAACATCCGCCTGTTTCGGTTTCCACCGTCCTATAACCATCAACACCACGCCTGCCAGTAAAAGACATATAAGCGTAGTGGTTATAATGGCTGTTTTTCTGTCGTTATTGTTTTCGTTCATAAATCTCCCTCTATAAAATCAAAAAGGAGCCCTGATGCGCGGCCCCTTTTTGTGCTTTCTGCTATAGCCGTCCGCCTTTTATGATTTCGCGAAATCAGCGCGCACATCTATAACGGCGCTCTTCTTAAGATCCTGCACATAGCGCGTAAGTTCCTCTCTGGCCGCCACGCGCACAAGATGATTAACCAGATACTCACGCGCGCCTTCGTAGCGCAAGTCGGCCACGGCAGTTTTTTCCATTACCCGCACGATCTGATAGCCCAGCTTGGTCTTAATAAGCCCTGACACCACGCCTACTGGAAGCGCGAAAATGGCGTCTTCAAAATCCTTTATCATCTGCCCGCGCACGATAAAGCCGGCTTCTCCGCCTTTGGCACCGGTTACCTTATCGTCCGAATACTGCGCCGCGGTGTCGGCGAAATTAGCGCCGCCATCCAGCTTAGCCTTAACCTCCCCGGCCTTCTTGGCGGCTGCCGCCTGCTCTTCGGTCGTGGCTTTGTCGTCGGCCTTAAAAAGTATGTACTGAATCTTTACGCGCTCGGCGGTGTTAGTCCTAAAATAGCGCGCCAGTTCGGTTATCTCAGCCTGCTTAGCGTCGTCGGCCTCAGTGGCCGCGGCGGGCTGAGCCATCCTTTCCTTGACGCTATAAAAAAGCTTGCGCACCTGATCATCAGAGGGCACCTTAACCCGTTCCTTGATAACGGAATTGGTCAGAGCGGCAATGCGCAACTGGTTGGCGATCCTGTCTGAAAACTGTTTCTCAGTGAGTTTTTCCTTGGCAAGTTCCTTTTGGAATCCCTCGGGCGGATTAAAATTGCCTTTCACTTTGCGCAGAGCGGCCTCGATATCCTTCTTCGCGGCCACAATGCCTTTCTTCTTAGCCACCGCGCCAAGAAGCCGCTGTTCCACCAACTGGTTCAGCAGCGCCGCCTTCTGGGCCTTCTCCCACTGCGGGGTCATCAGTTCCGGTTTCATCGCTGTCTTAGCCTGCGCCAGGAAACCAGACCATTCAGTGTTAAATTCGGGCTGTGTTATATTTTCACCGTTCACCACGGCCAGCACATCGGCCGTTTTGGTATCCGCCGTAAACCCCGGCGCCGTCAGAACTCCCATCATAACAGCCGCCAGAAAAAATTGTCTATTCAGTCTCATGTGTGTCTCCTCTATTAATGTCTTGTCTGGGGGTCAGAATTAAATATACTGTCCCCGGAATTACACAATCTGGGCACCGGCTTCCGCCGGTGAGACGACCAAGTTTGGCGCCATTCGCTCCCCGATTTACTCTTTACGCTTCCCGCTTCCCGATTTACGATGTACTCTTCCCGCTTTCCGCTTTACGCTTTACGCTTTCCGACCCTAGTAACTAAGAACTACCCCGACATGACCGCGCGAGGCGGCCCTTCTGGCGGTCTCTACATTGTGCACCTGCCAGCCGTAATCCGCGCGCACTGATAGGTAAGGATTGATGGTATAGCGCAAACCGGGACCTACACCCAAAAGTTCGGTGCGCGCCTTTTCGCCTGCCAGCCGGTGCGTGTTTCCACCAGCAGCGTAGTCGGCGAATACAAGGAACTGCAGCCGGTCCTTAACATTCTTTAAGCCCGCCAGGCCCAGAAGGCTAATGGGCGGGGTGCGCAGTTCGTTGGATAGGCTGATGCCGTGGTCAAAATTGGCCACCCGGCTGTCATACCCGCGCACCGTATCGTAACCGCCAAAGCCTATCTGCTCGCTCGCCAGAAGGTTGGAATCAGCTATCTGGATAGCCAGCAGGTTGATCAGCATGAAATCCCAGGGCAGGCCGGTGGTCCGGTTAAATTCTATCTTGCCGTACATATAGTTGGGCGTAGCCTTGTCGCGGGCCGCCGCGAAGTCGGCTTTCTTGTTCCTGCTGGTAAGCCCGCCGGGGCTGTAGAACAGGGTTGAGCGCAGCGAACTCATACCCCAGGAATCTTTTAAGCTGGCGTTATAACCCAGGCTGCCCTGCGCCACATCAGCCGCCGAATCAAACACCGATATCCCGCCGAATGAAAGGCTGTTATTGGAGCGTTTGAAGTCCAGACCGCCGACAAATGAATGTCTTAACCCGTGCAGTATCGGCAAGGGCACCTCGTAACGCCCGCCTGCCTGCCAGCTGAACCCGCCCAGCGTGAACGGCGCGGGCACATCTGCCTTGGTGTCGGCGTAGCTGCCGAATACCGTCAGGATATGCCGCCAGGGCAGCGGCTGTATAAAGCTCATTGAATGCGCCGCGAAGGCGCCTGCCTCCGGGCTGGCTATATACTGATAATTCAATTGCCCGTCGCGCCCGAAAACATTGCCCCAATTGACGCCCGCAAGCACGCGCTGGTCATCCGTCAATTCGGTTCCGCTGTCCTCATAGCCCGCGTAAAGCCGCAGCGGGAAGATCTCGGAAGTCCTCAGCACTAAATCTGTCTTACCCAGCTCGGAACCCTTCGCGTACACCAGGTCAACCTGCCGGAAAGGATTGCGGTTTACCCAATCCAGTTCCTTAAGTATCTCGCTTGAATCAAGTGTTGAGCCCGGCTTAATGCGCATCTGCCCGGCCAGGCGCTTGGCGTCAAACCAGCGCGTGCCTTCTACGCGAATTTCGCCGACATTACCTTCCAGCACCAGCAGCTGCAGTACGCCTGAGGTGATATCCTGCGGAGGCGTGCTTACATCCACTACTGAGCGGCCCTGGCTTCTGAAGAACAGAACCACTTCCTCTATGATCTTGCTGCGGCCGGCGTCGGTCAGAGGCTTGCCAAGATAGCTTTCCATCTTTGACTTGAAATCTTCGTCATCAAGGATTGGGATGTTCTTTATCACCAGGCCTGAACCCTTTGCCACGCCTGACGCGGCTACTTCCTTGGGGTCTCTGACAAATATTAAGCCCGATAATTTCTTGATTATCACCTTGGGCGGTTCAGGCGCTTGTACCACGGCAGGCTCTACCGCCGCGGGAGCCGCGACCGGAGCCGCTTCAACCGCCGGGGGCGGGACTACAGCCGCTGGCGCTTCTACTGCCGCCGCGGGGGCCTCTACCGCCGCTGGCGCGTCAACTGCCGCGGCCGGCGAAGGGATCAAGGCGCAGGCGGTCATTGCCGCTAAAGCTACCAGAAATATTTCAGAATATACGCGGGATGATTTTTTCATTCTATTAATTACTCCTTAGCAGCGAGTGGACTCCGGCGTCTGCCGAGAAGCCGGGAAGCGAAGCGAAAGCCGGCCCGAGCCGGCCCCCGGCGCGCGAAACTGAATTCTTATTGACGGACGCTCTTGCCTCGTCTTTTTTCTTCTTCGCATCATCCTGCTGTTGATCATTCGCCGGCGCCCTGCGATGTTCGCGCTTATACACATTGGTGTTTGTAGGCGTGTTGATCACCGAGAAGAATCCGCCGCCGTGCGTCCCTGCGCCCGGTTCCGGAACATCGAACGTGGCGTAGGTGTTGGTGGCCTGGAAGCTCTGCTCGTCTACTATCTCAGGCACGTCCAGGGCTACGGTGTAGAGGAAGCCGCTGCCGGTGAAGGAAGGATCCTGCCACCAGTCGGTGCTGTATTGCGTGCTGCCTTCCAACCCGCCACGCGTATCAAGCGCGGGATTAACCGAATATATCAGGAATCTCGAGCCGCTGGCAAGGTTGATCGTATGCGACGCGGCGTTCTTGAAGGTGCCGTCGGCGACCATCAACACAGTGGAATTCATCCATGTCTCATCGGCCCCTGAGGAATTGATGTCACCATTCATCACCAGATCCGTGCCCTCTATATCCACATAACCGGTGGCGTTCAGGTCGGCATTCCAGGTGATAGTATTGCCATACAGGTCTATCTCCTTGGCGTCTACCGCCCCATCCAGGGTTATATCTCCGTGATTGGCATCAAGATACACCCAGTAAGCAGCGTCCGCCACCTGCGGGGTAAACCCGGGCGCTGTAGGCACATGCAGTCCGTTTAATGTGCTGGCGAAGGAGATATCTCCTATGCTGGAGCTGAAGTATGTATCGTCATAAAGCTGCACAGCCTGGTTATAGGTCTGGTCGCCGATGGTGTGAACACACCCTCCGCTCAGATAAGTTGTGCCTGTTCCCTCTATGGTCAGCGAAGTCAGGTCCGTGTCATCGCCTACCATACCGTCCAGATACACATCGCCGATGCCGGAAATAAGCGTCAGCCCGCTGTGGATGCCGCCGTCGCCGTCTACCGTGCCGTGGAAGTGTATATCACCGTCAGCTATATCAGAATCATACCCCGACACAGAATATCCCGGCGCCTTATATAGCTGCGAGTTATCAATGGTGGAATCCAAAGTAATATCATTACCTATGATTACATCCCGCTCGTAGTCCTGGACGCCCCAGGAAGTGATATCACCATTTAAGGTAAGGATACCGCTGCCGGTCTCGTGGTTCATTGTCAGCGATTGCAGAGACTCGGTATCGCCTACCTTGTCCAGCGTTATATCGCCGGTGCCTGTCGCAAGCGTTAAGTCCTGGAACCCGTTCAGTGTGCCGGCAAACACGATGTCGCTGTCGTCGGTGGTCAGGGTCGTGTCATAATAACCCAGCACCACATCGCCGCTGTAACTCTGCGCGCCCGTGGTTTCAACCGAGACCGTATCAAGGTTGATATAGTCGTGAGCGGTCACGGATAGCGCGCCCAGCACGCCGAAATATGATACACCCAGCGTGGTGGTTTCAGCGTCGCCCACAAGGTCACTAAATGTGGTGTCGCCGGCCGAAACGGTGGTAAGCGTGTGGTAATTATTCCACTCGGAATCCACTGTTTTCAGGAAGGTGATTTCACCCGTGGAGGCCGACGGCGTCCCGTAGGGATATCCGACAAGATTCACAAGCGGCGCGTTGGCGGTCATAACAGTGTCCGCTCCGAGAATCACCCCGCCGTTGTAATCTTGGTCTCCGTTGGTAGTGATATTAGCGCCTCTTAAAACAATCAGGCCGGTCGTGTGCCCGACGCCGGCAGTCTCGCCGGTGGTAACACTGAGATCGCCCAGGGTGTAGGAATCGCCTACCGCACCCCAGAATGTCGTGTCGCGGTCAGAATTGGTTGTCAGGTCGTAGTGGTTGTAAGAATTAACCGTGCCGTCAAATGTGATGGCGCGCTCAGTTGAGGTCAAAGCCGCGTTTCCGCCCAGATGCACATTGCCGTCATATTCCTGATTCCCCGAAGTTTCAACTGATATCGTGCCGGCGGTGCCGGATAGATGTATGCGCCCGGCATTAACGCCCGTGGAAGTGATTTCAGCCATAAGGTTGTACAACTCATACTCATGGCCAACATTTCCGTTGAATGAGGTGTCCAGGAACGAATGAGTGGTCAGGTCATAAGGAGTGGCTCCGACTGAATCCACCGCTCCGTCAAACATAATGCTGCCCACGGATGCCGTCAGCGTGGCGTTTCCGCCCAAATAGACCTGGCCGATGTATTCCTGGTCATTGTCAGTTCTGATATTCATCACGCCGCCGGTGCCGTTCAGATAGATATGTCCTTCACCTATGGAATCTATCTCCGCGGTGAGGTTGCCCAGTTCATACCCGACAGCGCCTATATTGCCGTTAAAGACGGTGTCGCCATGCGAATAAGTGATTAAGTCGTGGCCGTTATCGTTTAACGAGGCCACAGTTCCGCCGAATGTAATCCCTCCGGCGGAAGTGTTCAAGAGGGCGTCCCTATTGAGCGTCACCGCGCCGGTATAGGTCTGGTTGCCTGTTGTGTTTACAGCTATAGAGGTCAAATAACCGAATGTTGTGGTGCCGGTAACCTCAAGTGTTGAGAGTCGATTACCTGAAGTATTATCGGTGCCCACTATACCGTCGAATTCAGCGTTACCTGCGACTTGGAGCGATGCGTTGTCATAACCCGCAGAAGCGTCGTTCAGCGTGCTCTTAAATATCACATTGGAGGCGGTTGTTAACACAGTGTTGCCATCCAGCGTCACCGCATCATTATAAGTCTGCGCGCCGGAGGTATGTATAGAACCGCCATTGATGGCCGTGCTGCCGGCAGCATTCGTGGTTAAACTCGCTAATATCCCCGTGTTGCCCACCGCACCGCCGAAGGTTGTTATGCCGCCGGTATTTACTGTAAGGGTGTACACGCCGTTTACCGTTGAGGCGAAACCGATGTTTCCGAGAGTCCCTTCGCCAGTGCTTACCAGAGTGGCATTGCCGCCCAATATTACCGCATTGCCGTAAGTCTGAGTTCCCGTGGTAGTGAAAGTCCTTGCATTAATAGTTGTTCCACCCGATCCATTTGAGGTGAAATTCTTAACGTTCGCGAATACGGTAGCCAGCGTCGGAATGGTCACGCCACTGCCGAATGTCAAAGTCAGATCATATCCATTCCCGTCAAAATACTTCGCCGCGTTCAACGACAGAGATGTGCCGGTCAGGAACGTATTGGCTCCAAGTTCCACGTCACCATTGTAGTATTGTGCCGCGGCTTCGATCGTGCCGCCGTTGAGGTTGATAGTCCGTAGATTGGTCATACCATCGGCTGATATGTTGACCGTAAGCGCGGTCAACTCACCATCGGTATCGTAACCTACCGCGTGCGTAATCGTGGTATCGCCATCGGAGGTAGTCACAAGCGCGAAGGCGCCGTCCACCTTCCCGTTAAAGGTGATCGCGCCAGCAGCCGCGCCGGTAGCGTGGGCACCGTCGACAGCTGTAAGCGTAGTGGCTTTTTGAAGCACAACATCACCAGCATACACCTGGTTGCCGGTGGCTGTGGCTGTTCCTTTAGTTTCAACAGTGAGACCGTTAAGGTTGATAACAGAAGCTGTGGCGCTCAGGCTGCCAAGCTCACCGTACGTGCCACCGCCCACCGCGCCATTAAATGTTGTAGCGCCGGCAGAGCCGGTTGTGAGCGTGTGCCCGTCGGAAGCAGCTGTATCACCGCTGGAATCCACAGTGCTAGTGAAGAAGATAGCGCCATCAGTTGCGGTCGGCGAAGCGTGAGTGCCGACAGCCGCGGTCAGCGCAACATTATCGGTAAGCACCACATGGCCGGTATAAGACTGACTACCATCACCAACATCGGCTGATGTACCCAGGGTGTCAATTGTTGCGCCGTTAAGTCTAATATCGCCTGTGGTCGCTGTGACATTTAAGGAAGCCAGGCTAACCGCATCGGTGAAGGTTGTGTTGCCAACAGAAGTGGTGGTCAACTTATAGGTGCCGCCAATAGTATGCATGAAGGCAATCGCGCCGGCGGATGATGTCAGGCTGAAGTTGTTGCTCAGGAGCATCACATTGCCGTCATAGTTTTGGGCGCCTGTCGTTTTGATTACCGTATCAACAGTTTTCGGCATGTGCATATACGTCCCGTCATCAATACCATCAAATCTGATATAGCCAGCGCCAGTGGTGACGCTGAGGGAAGTAAGAGGGGTAAGACTACCCACTGACGCGTCAAAATCAACGTCATAGCCCGCATTCAGCGTCAAGGCGTAAGCGCCATCAACGGTTAGATCAAAGTCAATGTGACCGGTAATCCCCGTATCCGTAGCCGTCAAGGTAGTGGCGGCACCCAGTTCGACAGCTCCGAAATAATCCTGCGTTCCCAAGGTGGTGATAGCGCCGCCGTCGAGGTGAATCTTAGCGGTTGACTCGACCGCGGGCATCCAAACCACATTGGTGACATAATTAGCATTGACACTCAGAGAACCAAGCTGGCCGTTAGTGCCGCCGCCCACAGCGTGCTGGAATGTGATATCACCCACAGAGTAGGTCGCCAAATCATATCCATAGGATGCCCCGCTATTCACAGCGGAATCTACCGTGCCATCAAACAGAATTGCGCCACCGGCTGACAGCGTGACGTCGTGCCCAAGCGTTACAGCGCCATTATAAGTCTGATTGCCGCCGGATGTGGCTACAGTGTTCACTGTCGCGCCGTTGAGGTATATATTAGAGGCCTCGACGGTCAGAAAACCGAGCTTACCATACGTGCCATGCCCCACCGCACCGCCGAATGTGGTGGAACCATCGGAGTCGGTTGTGAGCGTGTGACCGTCGGACGCACCCGGCTCTCCGGTATGCCAGGAGGAATCCACCGTGCCGTTGAATGTAATAGCGTCGCCGGAAGCCAGCGTGGTGTTTGCAGCAAGCGTTACCGCGTCTGTAACTTCATTCCCATAGGTTTGCGTGCCCGTGGTGTAGACCGAGATAGCATCAACCGATGCCAGACCTATTATAGTGTTCCCGGTGACCCCAAACGTGGAGAGTCTATTAGCAGAATCGCTGGCTGTTCCCACAATGCCGTCAAATTCCGCATTACCCGTGACAGTAAGTGAGTGGTTGCCATCAAAAGAATTCAGCGTGTTCTTAAAGGCTGCATTACCGGTCAGGGTGGTATTGACGCCTAATTCCGTCGCGTTGTTGTAAGTCTGCGTTAAGGCTTTAACCGCGCCGCCGTTGATATGCGTGTGGCCGCCATCAAGCGCGGTGCCGATTGTTAAAGAGGTTAACACTCCGCTCTCGCCGGCTCCAACTGCGCCGCCCAAAGTCACAGGGCCGTTGCCGGCCTGGATATTCAGCGTATGCGCGCCATTGATTGTTGCCGATGTGCCCGTGAAGGTCACCGCGCTATTAGTGGTGTTCAACAGCGTGGCTTTTCCAAGCGTCACCGCGCCGTCGTAGTACTGCGTGCTGGTAGTTGTAACCGCGCCGCCATTTAGGAAAGATGTTCCGATAATCTGGAGGGTGGATAACGCCGTGTTGCCGACCACATCGTCAAATTCAGCGTTACCAGCGACTAGGAGCGATTTATTACCGGTCAGAGAGTCCAGCGTGCTCTTAAATATCACATTGGTTCCCGTCAGAGTGGTAAGGCCTTCCGACTTTGCAAGTTTCACCGCGTCGCCATAGGTCTGCACGGCCGTTGTGGTCACATTACCATAAAGTTCCGTGGAGCCGCCGTGACTCCCGTCGGTCGCATCCGTGGTCAGATTCGCCAGGCTCACCACATCGCCGAACTTCGTTATACCGGCAGTGTTAACTATAAGGTTGTGCGCGCCGTTTATTGTTGAGGTGAATGTGATGTTTCCTAATGCCTCGACGCCGATGCTGTCTAAAGTGGCATTTTGAGCCAGCGTAACCGGGCCGGTGTAGGTCTGGGTACCGCTGGTGTTTATCGCGATGGCCGAACCTACGCCCAGAGTGGAGGTGCCGGTAACCGTGATGTCGTCAAGTTTCTTGATGGCGCCCACCGTGCCGCCAAAGGTTGTCATACCGCCGGTAGTGACCGTCAGGTCGTGATTATTAGTATTATCAACATGCGTCCCGTCAATCAGACCATTTACCGTTGAAGCCAAAGTGATGGCCCCGCTGCCAGTGCTGGTCAGCGTGGTGTCGTCGCCCAATATTACCGCGTCGTTGTAAGTTTGCAGGCCCGTGGTCTTGATTGTGATTGCACCTTCGCTGCTGCCGCCGTTGATGGCAGTGCTGCCGCCGGCATTTGTGACCAGGCTGGCCAATGCAGCCGTATTGCCCACTAAACCAGCAAAGGTTGTCACACCGCTGGCATTTATTAAACCACCGGTGTTTACTATCAGGTTCTGCCCCGTACCGTTAATTGTGGAGTAAAAATGTATATCGCCATAGGTAGTAACTTCATCGGCAACTACACCTAAACTCGTGAGCGTGGTCGTGTATCCCAACCCTTCTGAAGCGCCCAAAGTAACCGCGTCTTTATAAGTCTGCGCGCCCGTTGTTCTTACCGAGCCGCCGTTAATCTGTATAGTACCCACCAGGTCGTCCACATACAGTGATGCCAGGGGCGTAGTCGCGCCCACCGCGCCACCAAATATTTTTATACCGCCAGATACAACTATAAGATTTTTCGCGCCATTCACTGTTGAGACAAAATGAATCTCCCCATTGGCTGTGCTGGTCAGGGTTGTCGCGTTATCCGTAGTAGTCCCGCCTAACACCACCGCTTGGTTATAGTGCTGGGCGCCAGTTGTTGTGATCGCGCTGCCGTTGATATTAATAACGGAAGCTGAGGCGTTCAGAGAGCCGAGTTGGCTATTTCCTGCCGCGCCCACCGCGCCGTTGAATGTGGTAGCGTTAGAGCCGGAGTTGGTTATGAGGGTATGCCCGTCGGATGTATACACAACCGGGTCTGTTCCCGCACCAGTCTTGGATGAATCAACTGTGCTGTTGAACACGATAGCGCCGGAGTTCGTAGAGGTCAATGTAGTGTTAGCGCCTAATGTAACAGTATCGTATGCAGCATTATCTCCGTAGGTCTGAGAACCATTGTTGGTGTTTACCGAGATATTGCTTTCCGATGACGAGAGCCCTAATATGGTGTTCCCGGTCACCTCAAGAGCACCGAGTTTATAATCAGCACCGCTTTTAGCTCCCACATCACCGTCAAATTCCGCGTTACCATTAACCTTTAGTGATTTATATGTTTCCTGGGTATAAGAGTTCAGTGTGTTCTTGAACACTACTCCAGTACCACCTGCGGTTAATATGGAATTAGCGCCTAATGTTACCGCGTCGTTATAAGTCTGCGCGCCCGTGGTATTGACTGAAACCTTAAGCGTCTCACCGCTGCCCGTTGTGCCGCCGCTCATGATCGTGCTGCCGACGGCATTTGTGGTGAGGCTGGCCAATGCCGCCGTGTTGCCCACTAAACCGCCGAAGGTTGTTATGTCGCTGGTGTTTACTATTAGATTCTGCGTACCAGCCACTGAACCGTTTACTGTGCTGATAAAATTAATCTCGCCAGAGCCGCTAGTGCTCGTGAGCGTGGTGGTGAGACCCGAAGCGCCCAGCTCAACCGCCTGGTGATAATACTGAAAGGCAGTAGTCGTAACCGCGCCGCCGTCAATATATATTTTGCCAGCATTAACTACGGCGCCATTATCGATATCCAGAATGTTCAATGCCGTGGTGCCCACCGCGCCGGTGAAAGTGACATCGCCGGTTAAGGCATCGACGGTTAACGACTGCGAGCCGACGGCAGCAGCATCCACTAAATGATCAAAAGTTATGTTACCACCATCGTGGCCGACCGTAGCATCATGATCCACAGCCGTCAGCGTGGTGTCGTAACCCAGCACAACATTGCCGTTGTATAACTGGCTGCCAGTTGCGGCGGAGCCGAGCAAGCCTGTTTTAACCGCGCCGCCATTGATATCAATCGTGGTGGCTGTGGCGTTCAGAGAGCCGAGCTGGCTGGTTCCCGCATTACCCACCGCGCCGGTGAATGTGGTAACTCCGGTAGAGCCGGTTGTAAGCGTGTGCACATCGGAAATAGTGGAACCATTTCTGGAAGAATCCACCGTGCTGTTGAATACAATAGCGCCGCCGGAGGCTAATGTAGTATCAGCTCCTAATGTAACAGCGTCGGCGGAAGCGCTGTTGCCGTAGGTCTGATTATCCGTGGTGTTTACCGAGATGTCCGCGGAATTGGTCCTATCACCAAAGGTTGTGTTCCCGGTAACCTCAAGCGTTGAGAGCCTATAGTCAGAACTATTACTAGTTCCCACTATACCATCAAATTCGGCGTTCCCGTTGACCTTGAGTGATTTATAAAGCGTGTTCACGGTTGAAGAGTTCAGCGTCTTCTTAAAATAGACTACGCCGGAACTTGTGTTCAGTATGGCGTTAATACCCAATACAACATCGTCGTTATAAGTCTGTGCGCCAGTGGTTATGATTGCAGCAGTGGCAATATCCCTAGAGCTGTTGATAGCCGTGCTGCCGCCCGCATCCGTGGTTAAGCTGGTTAATGCCGCAGAATCACCCACTTTGCCGCCGAAGGTTGTCAGGCCGGAAGTG
>SESC01000104.1_pt1 | contig 35896 bp, 32 predicted proteins | sample 3171431 | NCBI WGS metagenome assembly SESC01 (sample SAMN06051868, study PRJNA518727) | freshwater metagenome | biome: subpolar coniferous forest; feature: holomictic lake; material: water; isolation source: holomictic Lake 227, 8 m depth | place: Canada: near Kenora, Ontario | collected... | reverse complement strand
GTGGGTAACCCTGTCTTGGTTTTCTTGTCAGGCTTAATTGCTTAGGCGTTTTGTCATAGAATCATTGGCAAGTGTGTTCCAGAGGGTGTCTGCCTGAATCTGGCTCATCAGGTCGGCAACGGATGCCCCCACTGTCTTCTCAATAAGACTTGCGGTTGGCCATGTATAGGTACGTTCGGCCTGTTTTGATGTGTAGATACGGGTCACTCCAGACACTTGCCCAGTTCTCTTCACAATAAGCTTAAGTTCTATCTCTGCCGTAATGTCCCAATAGAGTGCTGTAGCCGGTGTTTCTACCCAGCACTTGATGAGTTCTCCTTCAATCTTCACATCACTGCTAGAATGTCCCACTTTGTGCCCCATGGTTCTTAGCGCATCAGAGAGCGTCTCGGTCAAATATTCGTTGACTCTTCTGTTGGTATAAACGTCATCCATTTTCACGCCAAATGCCGCTTTGCGTTCTCCTATGCGGAGCTTATCCCCCCTCTGGTCAGTGATGTTCTTAATTTCTAATTCAAGAGGGTTAGTGGTCTTAACGCTTCCAGAAGACAGCTCAGAATAGGGCGTGAGAGACACTACGAAACCACCGCCATAGATTCTATTCTTAATTTCCAATGCCAGATCATCCGCAACATTGCCAAAGATACTTTTCCATGCACCTATCGTATAGGCGCCTCCAGCAAAGATGCTTCTTTTATTCTCAATCACTGCGGCTACGGCTCCATTATCGGGTGATCGCAACTCGCCACGCACTTCCAGAACCGTACTTCCCCAACCGGGAAGAATCCATCTCTTGAAAGCATTGCCTGGTTCATAGTTGATTATGGTGGCGTCAAAGATAAACCGTGGTGCGGTTTTATCACCTGACCATAATAGTTGTTCGTCCTTGAAAGTTTCAACAAGTTTTTCATTAAAAAGTGCGACAGGATCGAAGTCGTACTGCTGTTGATCTTGAATGGCGATATTTTTCAGTTCTACTGTTGCACCCGGATGGGGTAATAAATCTGCCGCTTCGCCACCTGATGTATTGACCTGATTGGTTGCACACCCTTGTAATAAGGTAATTGTGAAAAAAAGCACAAGCAATAGCGTGTATTGAAGAGCTTTGTGATGTGAGCCAAGATGGCTCAGCTTTAATTTATGCATTTCTACTCCTGGATAGACTTCACAGTATTGATCAGTTTTAAATTCAGTTTTCATCAATGAAGCTCTGAAAGAGTTTATCGCACGCCGAAAACAATTGGAAATTATTGATCTATTCGGTCGGTATGATCCTGATCCAGATTATGATTATAAACAAGGGCGACATTCTTAAAAGTATTGGTGGATAACCCTCTGGACGTTCTTATCTGAGCCAAACTTGGTTTGAAATATCGCCTGAGATGACGACATTGCCGATTTAATTCCCGTCGTACCCGGCTTAGTCGAACACTTTAAACCCTACCTAAAATATTTACTGATTGACGAAAATGCCTACAGCGACACCGAACTGGCCTCACTTAACAATCTGGTAGCCGCCGTCTTCTTCAGATTCGAGCAAGCCGACAGTCCTGCCACTATAGAACAATGGGCGTTAGCCTATATCGCAGAAGGTGAACTAAAAGGTGAATTAAAGGGTACGCTAAAAGGTGAAATGCTAGCTTTGCAAAGATTATTATCTAACGCTTTGGTACCATACCTGCCGAAATTGCCTGTTTAATTTCCAATGCTCCGATAGAGGCTATTGAGCGTTGGTTTGATCTGGCTATTGATGCTCAACAATTATCTGATATATTCAAAGGCGATTTATGAATCAAGGTCAGTAAATAAGTCATCTAGTCAAAAGACTCATTACGCTGGATTTGGATAGCAGGGTGTTGACAAAATAACAGGCAAAAAAAATGCAACTGTTTAGGCTGCATTAGAAGAAGGATATAAAACTCTGAATTCCTAGGAGGGGAATTTGCATCTCAAGAGTTGTGATTATAATACTGATAAAGTGTGTCTAAGGAAATGTGGCATATTGTCGCGTGACAGATTGTCGCAGGAGCTAATCACCATTTAAGTCTAGATCTGCATCCTCTTCTGTGAGGTCTTCTTCTCGTAACAAATTACTCAATAGGGCAAAATCAGGCAGTGAGATCACTTCTGCTCTTAAATTAGGATCAATACCCAGTGCAACAATAGCGTCTTCATCGATGAGTTTTTTTAAAGAGTTGCGCAAGGTCTTACGACGTTGTGAGAAGGCTTGCACAACCACTCTATTCAGCATTTTTAAGTTATTAACCGCAACGGACGGTTGTTGATGCGGTATTAATCTAACAATAGCCGACATAACTTTAGGGGCTGGGTCAAAACTTTCTGGCGGCACGTCAAATAAGTGTTCTGTAGCACAGTAATATTGCATCATGACACTGAGTCTACCGTATTTTTTACTGCCGGGTGCGGCACAAATACGATCAACCACTTCTTTTTGCAACATAAAGTGCATGTCTTCAATACAGGCTGCATTATCCAGCAAGTGAAACATTAACGGTGTCGAGATATTGTAAGGCAAGTTGCCAATGATGCGCAGTTTCTCGTCATATTTAACCAGCGATGAAAAATCAAACTTTAAAGCATCGGCGCTGTGAATCTGTAACTGTGTGTGGTGTTTAAATTTATCTTTAAGATAAGTGACTAAATCCCTGTCCAGCTCCACGACTTCAAGTGGCAACCCGAGTGCTAATAACGGTTCAGTGAGAGCGCCCATGCCGGGGCCAATTTCAACCCAGTGCTCGTGGGGCTTGGCGTTTAAACCGGAAAGAATGTTATAAATGATGTTGTGGTCATGTAAAAAATTCTGACCAAAGCGTTTGCGAGGTGAGTGTGTCATATTCTTAGAGAGATTAATGAGTCAGGGTTTGAGCCATGGTTAAGGCGGTTTGAAGCGCAACCAGCAGGCTTCCAATGTCGGCTTTACCCGTACCCGCAAGATCTAGGGCCGTGCCATGATCAACAGAAGTGCGAATAATAGGCAGTCCCAGGGTAATGTTGACTGCTTTACCAAAGCCTTGGTATTTCAGCACGGGTAGACCTTGGTCATGATACATAGCCAGCACCGCATCGGCAGTCTTTAAATATTTGGGGGTGAATAATGTGTCTGCGGGTAAGGGGCCTATCAGGTCTACGCCTTGCTGGCGTAAACTATCTAAGACAGGTGTTATGATTTCGATTTCTTCATGGCCTAAATGGCCGTTTTCACCCGCATGGGGATTAAGCCCACAGACCAGGATTTTAGGTGAAGCAATGTTAAATCGGCTGGTTAAGTCATGCGCAAGCACTCTAATAACAGAGCGTAAGCGGGTATGTGTAATGGCAGCACTGACGTCTTTAAGAGGTAAGTGAGTGGTCACTAAAGCGACGCGCAGTTTTTCGGTTGCCAGCATCATCACAGGGTGTCCGCCAGTCATTTCGGCTATATATTCAGTATGACCACTAAAGGTAAAGCCGGCATCATTAATAATACCTTTATCAACAGGGCCAGTGACGAGGGCGTCAAACGTGCCATTAATGCAGCCTTGAGTGGCTTTAGTCAGAGTTTTTAGAACGTAGCGACTGTTGAGAGGCGTAGTTTGCCCACAGTTTACGGGTTCGTTGACTTCAACAGGAAGCACTGATAAGCGTCCTGCAATGTGCGGTGTAGGCGGTAATGCAGGGTTAAATTCGTCAATAGTAAGTCGTAAACCTAATAACTTAGCGCGTTGTAGTAATAACTCGGGGCTAGCAATTACAACCAGGGCGTAGGGTAAATCCCCTTGAGCGAGTTGTACGCAAAGGTCTGGGCCAATGCCAGCGGGTTCTCCTGGTGTTAAAACCAGGCGAGGTATGCGGTTTACGGTCATCTTATTTGAAACTTAAAAAAAGAACAATTTTACAGCATAATGACACATTACATTTAAAAACACCGTGGTCGTTGTTTTTGAGTGAATTATATTAAGAGGGCGGTATAAATAGCGTCTGATAGGCGGTTATCTTTTAAATTGGTGATGAATTTAACGTGTTGAGCAATAGGAATGATAAAGTTTTAAATAAACTATTGGTGTTTGATAACAGACCATTAACTTAAATCAGGTTACAATAATCCCATTTTTGAATTGAGGCTGTCCTTTTGGCTAAAAAAATTATTCGTATTGCAACGCGTCAGAGTCCTCTAGCGTTATGGCAAGCAGAACACGTTGCAGCGTTATTGGTTCAGGCGTATCCAGATGTTACAACTGAGTTGGTTAAGATGGTGACTCGGGGTGATAAAATCCTCGATGCCCCTTTAGCTAAGGTGGGTGGCAAAGGGCTGTTTGTTAAAGAATTAGAACAGGGGATGCTGGAAGGTACGGCAGACATTGCCGTGCATTCAATGAAAGATGTGCCGATAGAATTTCCTGACGGGTTACACCTGGCCGCTATTTTAGAACGTGAAGACCCAACGGATGCATTTGTATCGAATAAATATGCTAGTTTAAGTGAGTTACCGGCTAATGCAAGAATTGGCACGTCCAGTTTACGTAGAGAATGTCAGCTTAAAGAACGGTTTCCAAATGCTGAAGTCATTCCCTTAAGGGGTAATGTAAATACTCGTTTGGCAAAATTAGACGCAGGTGATTATGATGCAATTATTTTAGCGTCTGCTGGATTAAAAAGATTGGGTATGGCCGATCGTATTACGGAGTCACTGGATACAGGTATTAGTTTGCCGGCAGTAGGTCAAGGTGCTATTGGTATAGAGTGTCGTGTGGATGACGATGAAATTAATCAGATGTTATTGGCTTTGCATGATGCTCAGACGGGTTTATGTGTTGCTGCCGAGCGGGCTATGAATACGCGTCTTAATGGAGGCTGCCAAGTGCCTATTGCTGGTTTCGCCCAGATTCAGGGTGAGAAGGTCTTTATGCGTGGCTTAGTGGGCAATCCTGATGGTTCAGTACTTTATCGAGCAGAGCGTACAGTTGGATTAGAGGAGTCAGAGGCTATGGGTCGAATTATCGCTGAAGATTTATTGGCTCAGGGTGCAGATAAAATTTTGCAAGCTTTATTGGACTAATTAAAACATGCTTAAAGGTGTGCATGTATTAGTGACTCGACCGGTTGATCAAGCGGAGAACTTAAGTTCTTTAATTGAAGCACAGGGTGGGATAGCCGTCAGGTTTCCTACGCTGGCCATTGTGGCGATGGAAGATAAGAGTGCAATACAGAATACATTGGCTCAGATAGATAGTTATCAATGGCTTGTTTTTATTAGCGCTAATGCAGTTACTATGCAAGGTAACTCTGCAGATAGTGATAAAATAAAAAAATTTAAATCTGTACGAATTGCGGCTATTGGAAATGCAACTGCTAAAGCCTTAGTCAATGCGGGTTGGGCGGTTGATTTAGTCGCTGATAGTGGTTTTAACAGTGAAGCTTTGTTGGTGATGCCTGAATTGCAACAGATAACGGGGCAGCGTTTTTTAATCATTCGTGGTCAAGGTGGCCGTGAGGAACTGGCTAATGTATTGCAAAGTAGAGGCGCAACGGTGGATTATCTGGATGTTTATAAACGGATAATTCCAGCGTCTGACCCCTCTCAACTTAAGTTGCTGCTTGAGCAAGATAAACTGGATGTTATCACTATAACGAGTGGTGAAGCCTTACAGAATTTATTGGTTATGTTAGAAAAGTGCTTTCAAGAGCGGTTATTTGATATTCCGCTTGTGGTTATTAGCAATAGAATAAGGCAAATTGCTGCCGGGATAGGATTTAAAAGAATCGCAGTGGCTCAAAGTCCTTCAGATAGTGCAATTCTTGAGACAGTAATAATGTGTGTAACAGGGGGAATAGCGTGGCCGAATTGAGTGAACAACAAGAACAAGAACAAAGTGAAACTAAGCAAGCGCGTCGGTCGCGAAGTGGCTTTTGGTTTGGTATTATTATCTTGGTTATAATCATAGGACTGGCCGGAGCCGGTTTCTATTTGTTTTCGCAATTGCGTGATAAGCAAGAAGATTTGGGTGGTGAAGTCAAGGGACAGATGTCTAAGCAATTGGCCGATTATCAGGCACAACTGGTGGCGATCCAATCACAACTGGCGAGCATTGAAGCCAATGTGGCGGGAAAGGATTCTCACTTTACAAAAACACTGGCTGATTTTTCTCAGTTGCATAATGAAAAGCTGGATAGTACCCGTAAAGAATTGAGTGATTCTATTGTGGGTGTGCAACGCCAATTAGGGAAAACGCGTGGAGACTGGTTAATTGCTGATGCTGAATATTTATTGAGTATTGCAAATGAGCGTCTATATTTGATTGGTGATGTTAATACCACCCGTGAAGCTTTAGAGGCCGCTGATCAGCGCTTAAGAGAGAGTGGTGATGCAAGTATTTTTAAAGTTCGCGAAGCGATTGCAGGCGAACTTTCAGATATTAAAAGTGTGATAGTGCCTGATGTCGTCGGGCTTTATGCGTCTATTCAAACGTTGCAAGATCATGTTGAACAATTAGTTTTGTTGTTGCCTTATACAGGTAAATCGTTGTCTTCTCCGGCGGCAACTGAGGGAAAACAAACTTTAACTCAGTCTGAAGAAGATCAAGGCGTCCTTGATTCTGCGTTGAGTCATCTCAAGGGTGTAGTCACCATTAGGCATACAGAGCATGAAGTTGAAGAAATTCTGACACCGGAAGAAGCCCAATTTATCCATGAGCAATTAAGGGTTAAATTGGAGATGGTTAAAATCGCTTTGGTTCAGCATAATGAAGCGCTGTTTAAGTCGGGTCTTGCGGATGCTAAAAAATGGACGGAAAAGCATTTTGCAAATAATATGGATGTCAGTAACTTTATTGCTGAGTTAGATCAATTTAGTACGATTAGAATTCGGAGCCAGTTCCCTGATATAAGTGCTTCATTAAAATTGCTGAGGGATATTACCAAATCCAGAGTCGAAACGGATAAAGCGATGCCTGGATCTGCGCCAGAGCCTATAAAGCCAGAAGTGGAGCTTGCTCCAGTTGAAAAAATTGGTTCAACAGCGCCTAAAGAAGCCTTACCAACTTCCGAGCCAGGAGTAGAAAAACCCGTTCAGCCAGCACCAGTACAAGCACCCGCTGAAAAACCAGCAGTAGTACATGTACCCGTAAAAAAACCAGCAGTAGTACACACTCCCGTTGAAAAGCCAGTAGAAGTACAGGCACCTGTTGAGGGGCCAGCAGTTGTACCTGCAGCTAAATGAGAATGACTAGATGAAAAAATTATTTTATTTTCTCGGGCCTCTTCTGGCGACTATCCTGGTGGCATTTTTTGTTTATAGTTCGCTACAAGAGTTTGATAATCCCGGCTACGCACTCATTGGCATTGGTCATTGGTCTTTAGAAACTTCTTTGGTTGTTTTTGCAGTGGGTCAGGTTGTTGCCTTTTACCTGTTTTATGTGCTGTTTAGATTCTTGGGGTACTTGATAAGATTACCTAAGCAGCTAAAAAATCGTGGTAAAAACATTAAGTTTAATCGCTCTCAGGAAGCGTTAATTGCTGGCTTGGTTGACTCTGCAGAAGGGAATTGGGAAAGAGCTGAAAATACGCTGATAAAGCATGTTTCTCATAGCGGAGCGCCGTTAATCCATTATTTGACAGCAGCGAAAGCCGCACAGTCTCGTGGAGCCTTTGATAAAAGAGATGAGTATTTAAGAAAGGCATCTGATCATTCACCTGATTCAAATGTTTTAATCGGGCTTACTCAAGCTGAATTAAATTTGTCTGGTAATCAGTTCGAGCAGGCACTGGAAACACTGACTAAGCTGCATTCAATTGATCCAACCCATGCGACAGTCTTAAAGCTATTGCATCAAACGTATCAGCATCTTGGTGATTGGCAGGGCATGAGAACGTTGCTGCCTTCATTGCATACCCATAAAGTTTTAATGGAGGCCGAGATAAAGGCCCTGGAAATTGAAGCGGTTAGCCAGTTGTTAAAGCAGTCGGTCGAGAAGGGGGAGCTGGAAGAAATTCAATCTTTATGGTTGGAAATTCCCGAATATATAAAAGCAAAAGCAGGGGTAGCCGTTATTTATTTTGCAGCAATGATTAATGCTGGACTGGGTGCCTTGGTTGAAGAGGACTTGGCTAATACTATATCAACGGTATGGGACGAAACACTGGTTGTTTTGTATGGTAGTATTCAATCGAATAATGTAGCTAACCAGTTTGAAGTCGCTGAAAAATGGGCTTATTTCCATCCGGAAAACGCGGTGTTATTAGCTGTATTAGGGAAGCTGGCAATCCAGTCAGGTGATACTTTTAAGGCTGAAAGCTATGTGGCTAAAAGTATTGCTGCTGAACCGACTGTTCACGCTTATCAATTATTAGGCGATTTGTTATTTGCCCAGGATGATAAAGATAACGCCATTACCTGCTATAAAAAAGGTGTTGAGCTGGCATCTAGCGCTGTTATCAATCAAATAAATTCCTGAGCCTTGTTTTTTGATCAAGATTACTAAGTGTCGCTTCTGGGCGACACTTTCTTCGCTACACTAGAATAACGTATCCCAAATTTCATCGACTCTCTTGATAACTTCAGGAGACATCACGATAGTTCTGCCCCACTCTCTATTGGTTTCACCTGGCCATTTATTGGTCGCATCAAAACCAACTTTAGAACCCAATCCAGAAACCGGCGATGCAAAATCGAGATAATCAATCGGGGTGTTTTCTAGAATAGTTAAATCCCTGGCGGGATCCATTCGGGTTGTCATTGCCCAGATAACGTCTTGCCAGTCTCGCACATTAATATCATCATCAACGACAATAACAAACTTTGTGTACATGAATTGCCGTAAAAATGACCAGGTTCCAAGCATTACACGTTTAGCATGTCCGGCATATTGCTTTTTCATACTTATGACTGCCATTCGGTAAGAGCAGCCTTCTGGAGGCAAGTAAAAGTCAATAATTTCAGGGAATTGCTTCTGCAAGATCGGTACGAAGACTTCATTAAGTGCGACACCTAAAATAGCCGGTTCATCAGGTGGTCTGCCGGTAAAGGTGCTGTGATAAATAGGCGCTTGGCGTTGGGTTATTCTTTCGATAGTGAAGACTGGAAAGTCAGCGACCTCGTTGTAATAGCCGGTATGATCGCCATAGGGGCCTTCTGCTGCAAATTCATTGGGGTAAATAAAACCTTCGAGGACTATTTCTGCACTGGCGGGTACTTGTAAGTCATTCAGTATGGATTTGGCAACTTCCGTTTTACTTCCGCGTAATAAGCCCGCAAAGGCGTATTCTGATAGTGAGTCAGGTACAGGTGTCACCGCTGCTAAAATAGTCGCAGGATCAGCGCCTAGTGCCACTGAAACAGGGAAGGGTTTGCCAGGGTTAGCCGCCTGAAATTCTTTAAAATCCAGTGCGCCGCCGCGATGAGCCAGCCAGCGCATGATGACTTTGTTTTTGGCAATCACTTGCATCCGATAGATGCCCAGATTTTGCCTAGGCTTATTTGGGCCACGGGTGATCACCAGCGGCCAGGTAATTAAAGGCGCAGCATCATCAGGCCAGCAGGTTTGAATAGGATAGACGCTTAAATCAATTTCATCTCCCTGCCTGATTAATTCCTGGCAAGGCGGTGATGAAACTACTTTAGGCGCCATATTCAATACTTGTTTGTAGATTGGGAATTTTTCCCAGGCATCCTTCATCCCTTTGGGCGGTTCTGGCTCCTTTAAGGCTGCCAGTAGTTCACCAATGCCGCGTAATTCGGTCACTGATTCGGCGCCCATGCCCATGGCGACGCGGCGTGGTGTACCAAATAAATTTCCCAATACCGGAATATTGTAACCAATGGGGTTTTCAAACAGTAACGCTGGCCCACCTTGTCTTAAAGTGCGGTTACAGATTTCGGTCATTTCCAGGTAGGGATCAACGGGAACAGTAATTCGCTTGAGTTCTCCCAGTTTTTCAAGTTGCTTTATAAAGTCCCGTAGGTCGTGGTAATTCATGCAGCGATGCCATTGTGTCTGAGTAGGGCGTCGATACTGGGCTTACGGCCTCTGAATTTGATGAAAAGGTCCATTGCATTTTCAGTGCCTCCTTGTTCAAGGATGTTGGTTAAAAATGAATGCCCGGTTTCTTGATCGAAAATCCCTTTTTCTTCGAATAAAGAAAAAGCATCACTCGATAAAACTTCTGCCCATTTATAGCTGTAATAGCCTGCCGCATAACCGCCCGCAAAAATGTGGGAAAAGCTATGTGCAAAGCGGTTAAACTTGGGGGGTTGAACAACAGCCACCTGGTTTCTAACACGATTCAGTGTTTCGTAGATGCGCCCCCCTTTTTCTGGGCTGTAATCCTGATGTATCTTGAAATCAAAAAGGCTAAATTCAAGCTGTCTGACCATAATCATGCCCGCCTGAAAGTTTTTAGCAGCCAGCATTTTATTAAATAAGGATTCAGGCAATACTTCGCCTGTTTGATAATGCCCTGAGATGAGAGCCAGTGCTTCTTCTTCCCAACACCAGTTTTCCATGAATTGGCTGGGTAACTCAACTGCGTCCCACTCAACGCTATTAATACCTGAAACGCCTAAATGGTCAACAACGGTGAGCATGTGTTGCAATCCGTGTCCGAACTCATGAAACAGTGTTGTGACGTCATCATGAGTTAACAGTGAAGGGGTGTCTCCGGTAGGTGGCGTGAAGTTACAGGTTAAGTAAGCAACAGGCGTCTGAATTTTGTTGTCGAATTTTTTGCGGCCCTGGCAATCATCCATCCATGCACCACCCCGTTTCTTCGCACGGGCATAAAGATCAAAATAAAATTGACCACGCAATTGTCCAGTGGAATCCTGTATCTGGAAAAATCGCACATCAGGATGCCAAGTATCAAAATCAGTAATTTCAGAAATCTCCAAACCGTACAACTTTTGCACAATAGAAAAAAGCCCGGGTAATACTCGAGTGATAGGGAAATAGGCTTTAACTTCTTCTTGGGAGAGTTGATAAAAGTGTTGGCGCATCTTTTCTGAGTAATAGCCCAAGTCCCATGATTGAAGGTCTTTAATGCCGTAGTGTTGTTTGGCAAATTCTTGTAACTCAGCAAGATCTTTCCGGGCTTGACGCCAAGAGCGGTCGGCTAAGTCTTCAAGAAAATGTACGACATCCTCAGGCTTTTCTGCCATTTTTCTGGCAAGAGACAGCTCTGCGTAGTTATTGAAACCCAGTAATTTAGCCTTCTCATGACGCAGGGCTAGAATGGCTTCCATATTGTCAGTGTTATCCCACTGGGGGTTTTTAGGGCCTTGATCTGAAGCGCGGGTTGAAAAAGCTTCGTAATGTTCACGTCTTAATTCGCGGTCATCTGCATAAGTCATCACCGCTTGATAAGACGGAAACTGAAGTGTTATTAACCAGCCTTCTTTATTTTGAATTTCCGCGCTTTGTTTTGCTTGAGCTAGAGCAGAATCAGGTAGTCCAGAAAGATCAAGGATATTAGTAATATGTTTGCTCCATGCGTTGGTTGCATCGAGCAGATTTTCTTCATAGTTACTGGTTAAGCGAGAAAGTTCCTGACTGATTTCTTTGTAACGCTGCTTTTTTTCGATATCAAGATCCACGCCTGATAATTTGAAGTCTCTGAGAGCATTTTCAATTATTTTCTTTTGGGCACGATCCAGGTCTGCAAACTCATCACTGTTTGCAATGATTTGATAAGCATTAAATAAGCGTTCATTTTGCCCCATTTCTGTTGCGTATTCGCTAAGTTTGGGTAGACAGGCGTTATAGGCTTGCCGAAGTTCGTCTGAATTCACGACGGAATTCATATGGCTAACGGGTGACCATGCTTTGTTGAGTTGGTCTTCAGCATTTTCTATAGGCTCAATCAAGTTTTCCCAGGTGTATGCTGTCGTAGTCTCTAGTTGTTGATTAACAACGGTACGGGCATTATCCAATAATTGAGTTATAGCCGGTTCAATATGCTCTGGTTGTATTTGGGAAAACAGTGGGAGTGTGCTATTGCTTAATAAAGGGTTTGTCATAATGCTCGTTATTTAGTGATGGCTGCATTTTTAATGTTTTAAGATCCGATCGTATGGGATAGACAAGAAAAATAGGTGCAGTACTCGAAGTCGTGGGGTATTATTTTTGGTGTGTATCAGAAAACAACGCTGTTTTTGACAGATAATCGTGCCAGCTATAGCGGTTTTTGTTCATAAAAATCCACAGAAATCCAAAGCCTAACACACTCCATGAAATAATAGCCGTTATAAAGCGTAAAAAAGCTTGCTTCCAGCTTATCGGTTTTTTGTTCAGAGTCAAAACTTTTATTTTCCAGGCACGCAACCCCAAGGTTTGTCCTCCATGCGTCCAAAACCAGCCATAAAATAGAAAACTAATAATCGCTAAGTAGATGCGGTAAATTAATATCTGTTGCTCACTGATTGATTCACCAGAAGTGAATGGGAGCAAGATGGCGGTCGCAAGAAATAAAATAGCAACCAGTAGAAATATATCGTAAAGTTGTGCAGCCAAACGGCGCAAAAAACCAGGCGCAGAGAGTAACTCTTGACCTGATTTTATGGTTTGTTGTCGCTTAGGCAATTAGATTTTAAACAAAGCTAATTTTTGGCCAAAATACATACACATCCCCATCAGTGCACCTAGCATAATCAGGGAAAAGATAAATGGGGGTCTATGGAACAAAAGAATACCGAAGTCAGCTATAAAGACGCTGGTGAATATAGGATGGTCAATGAAACCATTTAAAATATTTTTGAACATAACAATCCCGTCAATTACGTAAAATTATAGAGCGAATCTTTAAAAAAGTTGCCTGATCTTTATGCTCAGTATAAATGTAAAATGTGTACTTGTAAAAACCAGTAATATGATTTTACTATAATCAAAAGGGTAATGTAAAAAAAAGAAGATTGATTGTTGGATACAATGTTTCAAATGATATCATTACCACAAATAAAACAGACAAGGTTAATTGCCATTTTAAATTTCTTCAAAAAACTCATTAACTCAGCTAAAAATGAAGTTGAACCCATTTCAACTCAAGTTAGAGTTTATTCGCGTTCTGAGCATAATATTTCACGCTCTCAGATTAGCGAAAATGCGCTTAAGGTTTTGTATAAGCTACAAAAAGAGGGGTTCAGCGCTTACCTTGTAGGCGGCTGTGTGCGCGATTTGCTTTTAGGGCGGGAACCAAAGGATTTTGATGTTGTTACGAATGCTGATCCTGAGCAAATTAGAAAAGTATTTCGTAATTGCCGTTTAATTGGTCGACGATTCCGTCTGGCACACGTCCATTTTGGTAGAGAAGTGATTGAGGTTGCGACTTTTAGAGGCGCAGCGGATGACCAGAAAGACAAGCAGGTTCTTAACAAGGAAGGTCGGTTGTTGCGTGATAATGTTTACGGAACGATTGAGGAAGATGTTTGGCGTAGAGATTTTACGGTCAATGCGCTTTATTACAATATTAAAGACTTTTCGGTCGTTGATTATGTTTCGGGTATGGCTGATCATAAAGCTGCTACTTTAAGGCTTATTGGCGATCCAGAAACACGGTTTCGTGAAGATCCGGTAAGGATGTTGAGAGCGGTTCGTTTTGCTGTTAAGCTCGGCTTTAGGTTGCACCCTGATTGCGAAAAATCAATGCATAAGGTTGCAGACTTGTTGTCTAGTATTCCGTCTGCACGATTATATGACGAGTCTTTAAAGCTGTTTTTGTCAGGTTATGCCTTACAAACATTTGAGATGTTAAGACATTATGGGCTTTTCCAGGTCTTGTTTCCAACAACAGAAAATTGTTTATCTGTAGAAGAGGAAGGTTTTCCTCGTCTGCTTTTAGTAAAGGCATTAGAAAATTCTGATAACAGAATAGCGGAGGGTAAGACTGTCACGGCTTATTTTCTGTTTGCGGCTTTCCTTTGGGAATCAGTACAAGTTAGGGCCAAAGAAAAAATGGGGCGAGGTTTAGTTGAATTTATGGCTTACCAAGACGCGGCTAATGAGGTGATTTCATTGCAGGTTAAAAGTACGGCTTTGCCACGGCATATAACCTTGGCGATGCGCGAAGTTTGGAGTTTACAACCGAAGTTTAATGCGCGGTTTGGTTCAAAACCAAGTCGCTTACTGACGCATCCCCGTTTTAGAGCGGCTTATGATTTTCTTTTGTTGCGTGCTGAAACTGGTGGTGCTGATCCTGAGGTTGCAAAGTGGTGGGCCAAATACCAAGAAGCCAATGAAAATGAACAAAGAAAAATGACTCAGCCTCCTCGAAAAGCTTCAGGTGGTAAATCAAATCGCAAAAGAAATTATAGGGTAAGAGTGAAAAGTAATACGACCGAGAGTGAAGTATAAGGTTTAATGCCGAAAATAGTCGTTTTGTCACTATACTGAGTAATGATTGGGTTAAATATGAAAGATTCGGTGGAAACATTGGTTGCCGCTTATATTGGATTAGGCAGTAATCTTGATAATCCTGTCGCACAAATTAATTCCGCTCGAACCGCTATTGGATCAATAGAGGGCGTGAGCGAATTGGCGTTTTCCAGTTTGTACCATAGTCTCCCTATGGGGCCTCAGGATCAGCCTGATTATGTTAATGCGGCTCTGTGTATAGAAACCTGTTTAAGGCCTTTAGCATTATTGCATAGTCTTCAAGCAATAGAGACAATGCAGGGCCGTGTAAGGAAAGAGGAGCGCTGGGGAGCAAGAACCTTGGATTTGGATATTTTGCTTTACGGAGATCAAGAGATTGATGTGTCTGATTTAAAGGTGCCTCATACGGGTATTTCTGAAAGGTCTTTCGTGTTATATCCGTTATTTGAAATTGCCCCGCGATTGATAATTCCAGGTAAGGGTGTTTTAGCTGATTTAGTGGCTAAATGTCCTCTGAATGGATTAAGGCAGATGGCTTGACATGAGTTACATGACTCATCATTCGACAATAAAGTCTCTGACTGTTAATGATCTCGCCCTGATGAAGCAGCAAGGTGAAAAGATTACGTGTTTAACAGCCTATGATGCCAGTTTTAGTGCATTGATCGATAAAGTCGGTGTTGATGTGATACTGGTGGGTGATTCCTTGGGTATGGTGATACAAGGACATGACACCACCTTGCCGGTAACGGTAACTGATATGGTTTATCATACTCGTTGCGTAAGTCAGGCTAGAAGAAGAGCTTTTGTTGTCGCTGATATGCCCTTTATGAGTTATAGCACACCCGTTAAAGCTGCTAAAAATGCGGCTAAGTTGATGCAGTTGGGCGGGGCTCAGATGATAAAGCTGGAGGGTCCTCACTTTGAAGTCGTTAGTTTTTTGGTTAATCAGGGAATTCCTGTTTGTGGGCATTTAGGTTTGTTGCCGCAGAAGATTAATCAAATAGGTAGCTATAAAGTTCAAGGCAAGGAGTCTTTAGAGGCGCTGCAAATAATAGATGATGCCCAGCAGTTGCAGCAGGCAGGTGCAAGTTTGTTGGTATTGGAATGTGTGCCTGCAAGTCTTGCCAAAGAAATCAGCGCTCAGCTTAGTATCCCAGTGATTGGTATTGGTGCTGGGGTTGATTGCGATGGACAAGTGCTGGTGCTGCATGACATGCTGGATATCGGTATTCTTAAGCGTCCAAGGTTTTCAAAAAACTTTATGCACGAAGCAACTACGATAGAGTCTGCTATTGATGCCTATCATCAGGCAGTTAAGCAAGCCAAATTTCCAACTACTGAACATAGTTTTTAAGTTTTATGCAGATAATTAAAAATGTTTGTGATTTAAGGGAATTGATTAAAGCTTGGCGAACTGCTGGTGAAACAATTGCTTTTGTTCCTACTATGGGTAATTTGCACGCAGGACATTTACAGTTGGTTACAAGAACCAAAGCAGTTGCCAATAGGGTGGTGGTGAGTATTTTTGTAAATCCTACCCAGTTTGGTGTTGGTGAAGATTTTGAAACGTATCCACGTACAGAGAAAGAAGATCAGGAAAAATTGATTGCCGAAGGGGTTGATGTCCTGTTTCTGCCCGCAGTTGATGACATTTATATGTCAGACGCAAGAACGACGGTGACGGTTGCCGAAGTTTCGGAATGGTATTGTGGCGCTTCAAGGCCGGGACATTTTGCAGGTGTTGCTACTGTTGTATGTAAGTTATTCAATATAGTTCAACCGGATATTGCTTTATTTGGCCTTAAAGATTTTCAACAGTTTACAATCATTAAGATAATGGTTCGGGATTTGAATATCCCTGTTGAAATAATAGGTGTGGACACTGTAAGAGAGCCTAGTGGCTTGGCAATGAGCTCAAGAAATGGTTATTTAACAGCGCATGAAAAACAAGTTGCTTCAGAGTTGTATCGTGTATTGTGTGTCACGCGTGACGCTATTTTAGAAGGTGCCTGCAATTATACTGAAGTGGAAAATCAGGCGTTTGCGGCTTTACAGGAAGTGGGTTTTAAGCCTGATTATATATCTGTGTGCAGAAGTCGTGATCTAACAAAAGCGGCACCAGAAGATAGCGATTTAGTCTTATTGGCTGCAGCTAGGTTGGGAAAAACACGTCTGATTGATAATATTTATTTTTCTAAGTAAGTTATTTGTGGTAAAAATATCACGGCTTAAAATGCGAGAAATACAAGGCTTTTGTTTCAAGTAGGGGGTAGAGCTTAGACGGGGCGGATATCTAAAAAGTTGATGGAATGTTGTTAATAATGGATAATGTCCGGTTTTTAAACGTATTTATAGTGTTTTATTATGCAAATTACGATGCTTAAAGCGAAGTTACACCGAGCTACAGTGACGCGTTCAGAGTTGGGTTACGAGGGTTCATGTGCGATTGATGGCACTATTCTTGACCTGTCAGGCATCAGAGAATACGAGCAAATTCAGATTTACAACATTAACAATGGTGCGCGCTTTACTACTTATGCTATCCGTGCAGAAAATGGTTCTGGGGTTTTTTCTGTTAATGGTGCTGCTGCTCGTTTAGCATGTCCTGGTGACTTAATTATTGTGTGTGCGTATACAATATTAGATCAGCAAGAAGCAGAGCAACATAAACCCAAGTTAGTTTATTTTAATGAAAAAAATGAAGTGCTACGATCTGCTTCATCCATTCCTGTTCAAGTCGCCGGTTAGTTTTTTACGCTTCAGTTAATAAAAAACCCGCTAAGCCTAATGGTTTAGCGGGTTTTTTATTGCTCATAAGGTTAATTTTGATAATTTATAAGGCCGATTACATTGCATCAATGCTTTGTTGGCTGTATCCTGCAGCCCATGCAAATAAATTTAATAACAGTAGGAAACCGGATGCCTGTCTGGGTTCAGCAAGGGTATGATGAGTATGCAAAACGCTTACCGCGTGAATGTGAACTGGTGCTTAAAGAAGTGGCTGCGGGTAAAAGAAGCAAGAACAGTGATGTCGCACGCATCGTAAAGGATGAGGGTGACCGAATGCTATCCGCTATACCGCAGGGCGCTCATATTGTGACATTGGACATTCCTGGTAAGCCTTGGACGACACCCGAATTGGCTCAAGCCATGCAGCGTTGGATGTCAAGTGGCCAGCATGTTGCTTTGTTGATTGGTGGCCCAGAGGGTTTAGCTGATTCAGCCAAGCAATTGGCAAGAGAGTCATGGAGTCTATCCAGGCTCACTTTTCCACATCCTTTGGTGCGTATCGTCGTTGCTGAACAACTCTATCGTGCCTGGAGTATTATCCACAATCACCCCTATCATCGATAATGGCAATACAGCTTATTCTTGCTTCAGCCTCACCGCGCAGAAAGGAACTACTGGATCAAATCAAGGTCAGTTACGAGATTTATCCGGTTAACCTTGATGAGACTCCGTTACCTAATGAAAAGCCATTGGCTTATGTGCAGCGGTTGGCGGCTGAAAAATCAGCCGCTTGTGTTGCACAACTTAAAACTCAATTACCTGTTTTAGCCGCTGATACCTCGGTTATTTTAGGAGACCTGATTATGGGAAAGCCTCAAAATCAAAAGGATGCTGTTGAAATGCTAACCCAATTATCAGGAAAAACTCATCAGGTATTTAGTGCAATTTCTTTAAGGGGACGTAAGCACCTTCAGGCTGTGAGCATCACGGATGTGACATTCAGATCGTTGACGGAGCAAGAAATTATAGATTACTGGCATACAGGAGAGCCACTTGATAAAGCAGGAAGTTATGCTGTTCAAGGCATAGGGGGGATTTTTGTCAAATCAATTGTAGGCAGTTTTTCAGGTGTTGTGGGTTTGCCATTATTTGAGACTGCTGAGCTTTTATCTAAACAAGGAATAGAGTTTTTGAAATGAGTGAAGAAATTTTAATCAACGTGACTCCTCCTGAAACAAGAGTGGCCGTCATTGAAAATGGTGTATTACAAGAGCTCATCATTGAAAGAACCCGAGAGCGGGGTTTAGTGGGTAATATTTACAAAGGTGAAGTTTGTCGGGTTTTGCCGGGTATGCAAGCCGCTTTTGTAGATATTGGTTTACCTAAAGCGGCCTTTATACATCTTTCTGATTTATGCTCAAAGGATCTGGAAGAAAAAAAGTCGGATGTAATTGAACATTACTTGCGCGAAGGACAGGAGGTCGTTGTGCAGGTTGTTAAAGATCCTCTGGGTAGTAAAGGCGCTAGATTAACGACAGAAATTTCTATTCCCTCGCGTTACCAGGTGTATATGCCTTATGCCAATAATACCGGCGTCTCTCAACGGATAGAAGTTGAGGCAGAAAGAATGCGGTTAAGAGCCTGTCTGGATAATTTCAGGCAAGAAAATAACTGTGGTGGGTTTATTGCAAGAACAGCTGCAGAATGCATTAAAGAATCGGTATTAATTGCTGATATGGTGTTCCTGTTAAAATTGTGGGAATCGATCTTAAAAAAAATTGCAGTTGCAACGTCCAAGCAATTTATTCATAAGGACTTACCTTTAAGCATAAGGACGCTACGGGATTTATATAAAGAAGGCCTTGAAAGGGTTCGTGTAGATTCTAAAGAAACTTACCATCGCTTACTTGAGTTTGCAGAGGTATTTGTTCCAGAGATTGTACCGGTAATCGAACATTATTCAGGAGAATGTCCGGTATTTGATATTTACAGTGTCGAAGACGAAATCAAAAAAGCACTGGATCGTAAAGTTAAATTGAAGTCGGGCGGGTATTTAATATTTGATCAGACCGAGGCGATGACCACTGTAGATGTTAATACAGGGGGGTATGTCGGTGGGCGTAATTTAGAAGAGACTATTTTTAAGACTAATCTTGAAGCGGCTCAAACTATCGCTCGTCAACTTAGACTGAGAAACCTGGGTGGTATTATTATCATAGACTTCATTGATATGAAGAGTGAAGAGCACAAGCGATTGGTGTTACAGGCATTAGAACGCAACTTGGAAAAAGACCGGGCAAAAACTAAAATTACGGAAGTGTCCGTATTGGGATTGGTTGAAATGACCCGAAAAAGAACGCGTGAAAGTTTAGAGCATATTCTTTGTGAGCCTTGTAGTGCCTGCGGTGGTCGCGGTGTTTTAAAAACGGCCGAAACCATGTGTCTTGAGATTTTTAGAGAAATCATTCGTGAGGTGAGACTATACAAGGTCAAGACATTATTGGTGCTTGCCTCTAATGAAGTTGTTGATATGCTGCTTGATGAAGAAGCCGATATGCTTGCAGAGTTAGAAATATTTTTGGGTGTTCAGATTAAATTCAGGGTAGAAACACAATATAACCAAGAACAATATGATGTTGTTTTGCTTTAGAGCGTGAACCTGCCAAGATGATTCGTCACATTAAACGAGCAACGCGGTTTTTAATATTCTGGTCACTGATCGTCTTTGCCGTTAGTTTAACAGCAGTGAGACTTTTTTTGGTCAGCGCGGATCATTATAAAGCTGAATTGTCGGTACGAGTGAGTGAGTTAATCGGCGCACCTGTCGAGATTGGGCATTTACGAGCAAATATGCGCGGCTATTCTCCTGAGTTGGTGTTAAAGGATTTCAAAATACTATCTGCTGTTGCCAATGAATCTCCCTCAATCCAGTTTAAAGAAATACGTTTAGGAATCAATTTAGTTGATTTTTTGATGACAGGAGATCAATTCGCTTCTTCATGGGTCACTTTAGTCGGCGCCAAGCTGACAATCAAGCGTAAACAGGATGGCAGTATTGCTATTGTTGGTTTAAAGGGCGGTGATGAAAAGCCATTTTGGTTGTTGCAAGGGAGTCAATACGAAGTTTTACAAAGCGAAGTGAGTTGGCTAGATGAGCTAAATCAAATAAAGCCAGTCACAATAGGTGAAGTCAATGTTGCGATTATTAACAAATCGCAACAGCACCAGATTAATGTGCAGCTTAAGTTGCCTGACGCCTATGGTGAAGAATTAAGAGCCTCTATGAAATTTAAAGGCAACTTTTTTGAGGCGTTATCAATTAATGGCAGTGTTTTTATAGAAGGTAAAAAGATAAAGCCGACAGAGTGGATTTCCGGACACTTGCATTTCCCTGTGAGTATTTCTTCTGGTAGTGCGGATTTTAAATGTTGGGGTGAGCTACATCAATCCCGGTTAGATTCGATAGTGGGTGATGTTCAGATACAACAATTGACACTGACTAAGCCTGATAAGGAAAGCTTTTTTGTTCAGCATTTAAATACTCAATTTCATTGGTCCCAGAATGACAGTCAATGGCGCTTGCAAGTGCCACAAATGTTGCTTGAAACAGCCGATATGAAATGGCCAGCGACTGCGTTCAGTGTTTTTGGTGAACAGGCTAAAGATGACAAGTTACACAAACTAGGCTTATACATTGATACGCTTGACTTGCAGAAAGCAGCCTATTGGGTTGATTTTTTAGTACCGCTTTCTGGTGATCAGCGGCTCTTGTTAAAACAATCCCAATTAAAAGGTTCTTTAGAGCAGTTATCTTTATTCGCTGATTTGGATGAAAATCATTTTGCAATTAATGGCGGCTTCTCCCATATCAATGTGGCTCCCTCTCAGGTGGTACCCGGAATAGAAAATTTAACGGGATACTTAAAGGGAACAGATCAACAAGGGCAGATTACTCTAGCAACCCAGGCAGCTCGCCTCTTAACAGTCGGTGTTTTTCGTCAGGCACTGGATATTACAAAGCTCAAGGGTACGGTTGATTGGCAGCAAACGCCCGATGAATATCTATTTTCTAGTGAGCTTCTGACGTTAAATTCCCCCGATTTAGGAACTGATACCCGTTTTAACTTGCGAGTTCCAAAAGCACAGGGTCAGCCCAGTTTTTTGGATTTGCAGTCTGGCTTCTCAATAGCCGATGTTAGTAAAGCAACTCGGTATTTACCCGTTAATACGATGAGAAAATCTGTCGTTGAATGGTTGGATAGAGGATTGGTTAAGGGACGTGTTCCAAAAGGAGATATTTTATTTTACGGAAATCTAAATGAGTTTCCCTTTAGTAAAGGCCAAGGTGTTTTTGAGATTCCATTTCAAATTGATCAGGTAGATTTAGTCTATCTTTCTGCCTGGCCACGCTTAAATGAATTGGGAGGCGATGTTTTATTCTTACAGGATAGTTTGCAGGTTAATTTAAATAAAGGATCCAGTAAGGATGTAAAAATTAATCAGGCAAAAATCACTATTCCTAATTTAAATGCAACGGAACAACTTTTTGTTAAGGCAACGCTAAATACAGGGATATTGCAAGGTTTGGAATTTTTGCAGCAAACGCCACTCAAATCCTCAGCTGATAATCTTTTAAATGCAATTGCTCCACAAGGCAATACTGAAGTCACCCTGGATTTAAAGCTGCCTTTAGCGGAGGGTGCTCTTGAGGAAATTGATGGATCTGCTAACTTGGTTAACGCCAAACTTAAAGTTAAAGCGCTTGATTTGGATGTGACTCAAATGAAGGGTGAGGTTAGGTTTAATGAGCAGGGTTTGTATAGTAATAACATTATAGCCGAGGCCTTAAATAACTCTATTAAGGCTACTATTAAGAATTCTAACCATTTATCGACAATCAATGTAACAGGTCGCGCAGATGCCAGGGATCTTGAGAAACAATTTAAATTACCTGGGTGGCGTTTGGCTCAGGGAGCAACAGATTATGAGATAAAACTAAACTTGCCTGCTGATCAACGCGCTCCTGAATTATTACTTGAGTCGAAGTTACAGGGTATGGGTCTAGACTTTCCAAGTACCTTAGCTAAAACAAGAGAACAGCAGCGAACTTTGGCAATGCGGTTTAATTTAGGATTACATGATTTATTGCCCATTCAGATTAACTACGATAATCAATTAAAAGTGGCGCTCAATTATGACCTGAAGTCCTTTCAAATTGAATCTGCCGATATTTTATTGGGGGCAGGAGACGTGCCTCAAAATCAGAGTCAAGAGCCTGGGATTAAACTGTTTCTCAATAAAGAGCGGCTGGCTTTACAGGATTGGATCAGTCTGGGGACCTCTTTAGCAACTTCAGAAGATACAGAAACGACCAGTGCACTGAGTAGTATCAAAGAAATTAAAGTTCACAGTGAGCATGGCTTATGGAAAAAGGCAGACTTGGGGTTGATAGATATTGTACTAAATCCGGAGGTCAATTTTTGGGTCGGAAGCATTGACAGTTTAATAGCTAAAGGTAAATTTAAAATACCTAAAGCCTTTAATGGCGCCGATAGCATAAACCTTGAGATGTATGAGCTTGATCTTAGCGTGATAAAGCAGCTTAAATCTCAAAGCGAAACAGGTGCAATATTAACACCAGAACTTATGCCGTTAATACAGATTAATAGCCAAAAAACACGTTGGCACGATGTTCTTTTAGGACAATTAAAAGTAGAGACTGAACGTATTTTTGATGGGATTACTTTTAAGCGCTTTGACTTAATCGGGGATGATCAAAAATTGAGTTTGTCAGGTCATTGGACAAACAAAGGTCGATATTCTGCAACGCATTTAGAGGGAAGTATTAATATGCCACAAGCGGGGCAATTGCTTGCAAAATTAGGACTTAGTAAAGATTTTACTGAAACCAATGCGCTGATTAATTTTTTCGGTGATTGGGGAGGGGCGCCCCATCAATTTTCTTTAGGTGAGTTAAAAGGCCGTCTAGATATTGATTTTAAAAATGGCCGTATATTAGGTATTGAGCCAGGCTTCGGCCGAGTGTTAGGCATTTTAGCTGTTGCTCAATGGGTAAAGCGTTTTCAGCTTGATTTTAGTGATGTGTTTGGAGAGGGCTTGAGTTTTTCAAGCATAAAGGGACGATTTGATTTACTGGGAGGCTTAGCATCAACTCGGGATTTGATAGTGGATGCCGTTCCGGCAAAGATTTCTATTGCAGGGAACGCCGATTTAGTTCGTGAAACAGTAGATTATAGTGTTAATGTCGTACCAAAAAGTGCAGATGCGGTACCTGTTGCTGGTACAATAATGGGTAAATTAACTGATTTCATAGGGTTAGCTTTAACGGGTAAAGATCAACAAGGTTTTTTCTTTGGTTCCCAGTATTTAGTAAAAGGGGCTTGGGGAAATGTACAGATTATCCCTTTACACGAGAATGATGGTTTATTACAAAAAACTTGGGATGGCATTACTGGATTTCCATGGGTAAAACAAAGTACGGAACAATAAGAAGAGACGACATGACTAAATGTGCAGCAATACAAATGGCATCAAGCCCAAATATTAGTTTTAACTTGTTAGAAGCGGAGAAGCTAATCGCAGAAGCGGTTAAAGCGGGTGCTAAATTAGTCGCATTGCCAGAAAATTTTGCTCTGATGGGGACGCATGAAACAGATAAACTGAATGCTAAAGAAGTTGATGGTATTGGGCCTATACAGGATTTTTTAGCTGGTGTTGCAAAAAAATATGCTGTCTGGGTAGTGGGTGGGACTATTCCCATGGTTGCAGATAATACAAACAAAGTACGCGCGGCTTGTCTGGTCTATAACGATCAAGGTGAACGAGTGGGGCGTTACGATAAAGTGCATCTATTTGATGTTAACGTTCCGGGTACAAATGAAGTTTATCGAGAATCGGATGCCATCGAGCCAGGAACCGAATCGCAGATTTTTGACACCCCTTTTGGTAAATTAGGTATCGCCATTTGTTATGACCTACGGTTTCCTGAGTTTTTTCGGAAGATGAGTCAGGTAGGTGTTGATATATTGGTCGTTCCTTCAGCTTTTACAGCTGAAACAGGCGCAGCGCATTGGGAAGTTTTATTGCGTGCCCGAGCGATAGAAAATCTATGTTATGTGATTGCACCCAATCAAGGTGGATTTCACCTTAATGGCCGTAAAACTTATGGTCATAGCATGATTATCGATCCTTGGGGGGTGATTTTGGATTGTTATAAAACGGGTGGTGGTTACGTTTTAGCAGAATTAGATGTAGAACGACTTGAGAAAGTGCGGGGTGCATTCCCTGTATTAAACCATAGACGATATTTTTGTGAATAATATGCCAAGTCTCATTAAGATTTTATTATTAGCGCTGATGTTAGCTTCTTGTAGTACAACAAGCGAAGATAAGCGGTATCGGGATACCAGTGCATTAGAAAGGCCCCCTGAGTTAAAGATCAATAAAAAACCGGGTGGGACAGATGATATCGATAATAGTACTGCCACAATTAAACATGAAGGAACTGGATTAGGATCCAATGTTTACCTAACATCAACAACGCCCGCCTTGTTGATGATTAAGGAGACTTATGATTTAGCATGGGAAACGTTGGGGCAGGGGCTAAAACAGAGTCATCTCCAAATTACAGATCGTGAGCATGATAAAGGTCTTTATTTTGTCACTTATAACCCTGACAGGCAGAATGATGAAGAAGAAAGTGGTTTTCTGGATAAAACCTTAAATTATTTTGGTGAGAAACATAATGATGAGCGGTACATCTTGACGGTTACTGAAAAAGGTTCAGAAACACAAGTCAGTGTAGCGATTAATACCGAGCCTAAATTAAGCTCCAAGCCGGATACTAAAAACAGTTCGACACTACCACCAGCCGATGGTGCAGAGAAGTTATTGGCGTTGATCTATAAAACAATGAGCGAACCCTCTAAAGAGAGGGATAAAAAAGCGGGTCGTGGTCACGGGCATGGTCACAGTCAGAAAGATTGATGATTGCGAATGGTTCGTGCACTTACATGATGTTGCCCTATTGGGATAATTAACTAAAAGTTATAATGAAAATACTAAAACTTGCAAGACAAGCTATTTTGGCGCCTGCCGGTATTCAGGATGGTGATATTGAAAAAATAATGAATAGATTGCTGAGCTCATCGGTTGATGCTGCAGATATCTACTTCCAGTCCAGTCATAGTGAATCTTGGGTGATGGAAGGCGGCATTATTAAGGAAGGCAGTCACAGTATCGAGCAGGGCGCTGGTGTTCGGGCGGTATCGGGTGAGAAGACGGGGTTTGCTTACAGTGATCGCATTGAATTGCCGGTATTATTAGAAGCCGCCAATAACGTTAAGGCAATTGTCCGTCAAGGTCAAGAGGCTCAGGTTCGCTTGGTTTATGCGGCTAATGAGGTTCAGTATTACCCAATTGCCAATCCTTTAAAATCATTGCCAGAACAGCAGAAAATTGATTTATTACGCAAAGTCGATAGCGAAACCCGTAAGCTGGATGCGCGTATAGAAGAAGTGATTGTTAGTTTAAGCGGTGTTCACGAAACTATACTGGTGGCTAATCAGGATGGGTCTTTAGCAGCCGATATTCGTCCTTTAGTACGGATGAATGTCACGGTTATTGTTGAAGAAAATGGCCGTCGTGAACAAGCCAGCATGGGTGGTGGCGGTAGAAGTGATTACAATTACTTTATTGATCAGGATCAAGCATTAAATTATGGCAAGGAAGCGGTTAGGCAGGCCTTAGTTAATTTAGAAGCAGAAGACGCCCCCGCAGGAAACATGACGGTTGTATTGGGAGCGGGTTGGCCAGGTATCTTATTGCATGAAGCGATTGGTCACGGATTGGAAGGTGATTTTAATCGCAAAGGTACCTCGGCGTTTAGTGGACGAATCGGTGAACGTGTTGCCTCTGATTTATGTACCGTGGTGGATGACGGGACGTTGCCGGGGCGGCGGGGCTCTTTGAGTATTGATGATGAAGGGACGGCGACAGAAAATACCGTGCTGATTGAAAATGGCATCCTTAAAGGCTATATGCAGGATAAGCTTAACGCGCGTTTAATGGGGGTTAAGTCAACTGGAAATGGGCGGCGAGAATCCTATGCGAGTTTACCCATGCCTCGTATGACCAATACATATATGTTGCCTGGCACCCATAACCCGGAAGAGATCATTCGATCAGTTAAAAAGGGCCTATATGCCAAGAATTTTGCCGGCGGACAGGTGGACATTACTTCTGGCAAGTTTGTTTTCTCAGCGAGTGAAGCGTATTTAATTGAAAATGGTCAAATCACACGTGCAGTCAAAGGTGCAACGTTGATTGGAAATGGCCCTGATGTTTTAACCAAAGTATCAATGGTGGGTACTGATCTTCAGCTCGACAGTGGCGTGGGAAGTTGTGGCAAAGAAGGGCAAAGCGTTCCCGTCGGAGTCGGTCAGCCGACCCTTAAAATTGATGGAATAACGGTTGGTGGTACCAGTGTGTAGTGAGATTTTATCTCAGCAGCGTAGTCGTCAAGTCGCCTAAATATTAGATTAAAGAGAACACACAGTGCAGAATCAGGAAGAATTAAAGCGTTTAAAAAATAGTGTTCAGCATTTGCTGGACGAAGCTAAAGAACAAGGTGCTAGTGCTGCTGAAGCAGGGTTAAGTCAAGAAAATGGCTTGTCTGTGTCAGCGCGATTAGGTGAGGTTGAGACGATTGAACATCATTGTGGTCAAGGTCTGGGTATAACAGTCTATTTTGGTCAGCGTAAGGGCTCGGCAAGCACCACCGATTTGTCACCCGAATCGATTAAAGAAACCGTCACAGCTGCTTGCAGTATCGCTCGCTATACCAGTGAAGATGTGTATGCGGGATTGCCAGAAAAAGAACTATTAGCCACCGAATTTCCGGATCTTGATCTGAATCATCCTTGGTCTATTAGTGCGGATGAGGCGATTATATTGGCTGTTGAATGCGAAGATGCAGCACGTAATTTTCACGCAGATATCAGTAACTCAGAAGGTGCAACAGTTAATACCCATCAAGGGATTCATGTTATGGGTAATAGCTTGGGTTTTTTACAGGGCTATATTTCAACACGACATTCTCTGAGTTGTTCTGTTCTGGCACAACGCGGTGACAGTATGCAGCGCGATTACTGGTATAGCGTAGCTAGAAATGCAAACAATCTGGAAGCAGCCTCAGCGATAGGAAGAAAAGCCGCAGAGCGAGCACTGAGGCGTTTGGAAGGTCGCAGTTTAAGTACGCGTCAATGTCCTGTGTTGTATAGCGCAGAAATTGCATCAGGTTTATTATCTTCCTTTATTAGTGCCATATCGGGTGGCAATTTGTATCGTAAAGCGTCATTTTTACTGGACGCTATAGATACACAAGTCTTTCCTGATTTTGTGCATATTTACGAACAGCCACATTTAAAAGGTGCCTTGGGAAGTTCTGCTTATGATTCAGAAGGGGTTGCTACAAAAACCCGTGATATCGTCAGTGAGGGTATCCTAAGAAGTTACGTCTTAGGGACTTATTCGGCCCGTAAATTAGGCTTACGGAGTACAGGTAATGCCGGTGGAGTGAGGAATTTAACCATTGATTCCGGTGACTTGGATTTTCAGGGGATGTTGAAGAAACTGGATACCGGATTGTTGGTGACAGAATTGATGGGGCAGGGTGTAAATATCTTAACCGGCGATTACTCTCGGGGCGCTGCAGGCTTTTGGGTAGAAAATGGCGTGATTCAATATCCCGTTGAAGAAATTACCATTGCCGGCAATTTAAAAGATATGCTTAAAAATATCGTGGCAGTAGGCAATGATATTGATTATCGGGGCAGTACACGTACTGGCTCAATATTGGTTGAACAAATGTCTATTGCTGGAGAATAAAAGCAGATAGCTGGATGTGAAGTTGTAAAGTTTGAACAAATTACTCGAATTGATGATTTATTAAACTATGTTATATGCCGCACTTTTTATAAAAAAATAGGTTAAATGACACACTTTTGTTTTCATGGTTTTTGTTGATAGTGGGTAGATCCTTGATGAATAAGGGGTTAATAATATTGGTATGATACATGCTTTCTATATTTGATATGAGTGTTTCCCTGTGAGGACTCATAAATTTGAATTGTATCTAGATATATCAACAATGTCCTAAAAGGAGACCATAGTGTCAATATTTTTAACAGTTAAAAAAATGGCAAAGTATTCAACGATGACTGCAGCAATGATGGTGCTAAGTCAAGGTGCTTTTGCTCATACCCGTTTTGAAGTGTCAACTATATTAGAAGGAACAAAAACACACAACCGCGTCAATATCAGTCATGGATGCCCTCCAGCAGCAGCGAGAAATCCTACTTTCGGAACGAATGTGATTTTTCCAAATGCAACCACATATACTCCTGTCATTGGGGTAGATAGTACGGGCGCAAATACGAATATATCCAAAGTCTATACCACTAATCCTGCCAGTAACTATTATTCACCTTTAGCGGGTATCGGGACCTTAATTCGAGTAGGAGGACCCTTTCCTTTAACCCAAATAAAAGCAGATCCTTTAAATAATATCGATGGATTTTGGGCGGGTGGAAAGAATTATGATCAAACGATCAGTACTCCTATAGAGGTTGATTTCTTTGCAGCGGCAATCAAAATTAATGCAAATTCTTGTGCGCGATCTGTAACATTTTATGCGGCTATTGCAGATTTTTGTAACTCGGCTTCTGTGCCAAGTACAGTTGCTACAGATCAAGATGTACTTTATTGGTCGCCTATTCCAAACTTTACTGGCGTACCAGGCCAGCCTTTTGGTGTTCCTACCGCTAATTTAACAAGTACTAACATTTCTGGTGGAATTCCATCTGCTCATGCTTATTCTAATTATGACGGTTATTCTGATGCTGCTCATACGATTAATGGTGACGGTTGGGGTTCGCCAGCTACATTGAAGGTTACCAGAAATTTGGTTACTAATCCCCTGCCTGCAGGTTGTACTGGAAATGCGGGTGCTGGTGATGATGTTCATGTTTATCCATCTGCTGCACAAATTAATGCAGAACTGCCTGTTTGGAGTGGAATACATGAAGGTGATGGAACAAATTTCTGGAGATAATTAATCCGTTGTTACAAGGTTAGAAGCTTAAAGAAACCTACGGCTATGATATTGTCGTAGGTTCTTTTTTAACTTGTAGAATTATGAAAATGACAGGCATTTATAAAGTGGTTAGTTTTATCGATAAATGAATTGTTGAGCTAATTGCTTGAAAGAGCATGAGATATTGGCTTTTTTATTTTCGTCAGTATCGCATGCTCTTTTTTGCGTAGTGAGAAATAGGTTATGCATGAGGTTTTGGTTACAATAGCTTTGCGTTTAAAAGTTTGTTTTGCGAGGGTTGCCATGATAATGATTAAAGTCAGCGTCATTTGTTTAGTAACGCTGATGCCTAGGATTTTGCCAGCCTCGATAGATGTTAATGGTGTAGGTGGTCAAAATGATTGGTTTATTATAAGCAATGAGATTAATAAAGAGTTTCAACTCAAGGTTAATCAGGCATCTTTGACCGAAGTCTTAGCAATCATAGCCAATAAAACAGGGGTGAGGATAAATTATTCAGCTTTACCAGGTGGCTTAATGAATGCAAATTGTTCAGGTAGTACAGTTAAGCAAGTAATGGAGTGTTTGCTTGTAGGTAAAGCGGATCTTGTTTTTAGGTATTCTGACGCAGTTTCTGAGAACAACTTACAGCTTAAACTTGAAGAGGTTTGGATTGTTGGTGAAAAGTCGGGTGAAAGTCAGGTTAATGTAATTATGCCTTCAGTAACTACAGATAATGAAAAATCAGAACCTGACCAGACTGCAGCCTTATTAAAAATGGCAAGTTCAAATGTAGCATCTGAAAGAGTAGAGGCCATGGGGCGTTTGTTGGCAGTAGGGAAAAAAGGTGATGTGGCAGTAAAGCAAGTATTGGTCGCAGGTTTAGCCGATCCAGAACCACTGGTTCGAGTGCGAGCTTTATCTAGTTTAGCGCATCGTGAGGGCGCAGAGGCTTCGAGTGTATTAAACGAAGCACTTCATGATAGTAATGTTGCGGTACGACTAACAGCTGTCGATAATGCCGGTAACGATGAAGCCTTGCTACAGCAAGCACTCAGAGATAGTGATGCGAATGTTCGACAGTTGGCTGAGTTAAGGCTAAAGCAGCTTTCAAAATCGGGTGCCCAGTAATTAGAGGTTATGGTAGCAATATGAGAATTAATATAAAAATAAAAGCGTTCAGAAAAAGTTTGATAGCCGTTCTGATGTTATTGTCTATGGGTCAGATTGAATCAGTATTCGCACACAGTGCGGGTGGTGTTATTGATGCGGCAGGAAATAATGCAAGCGCGACCGATTTGGCGCAAGTTAACTGCTATGATGATGGGGATGGCCCCACGGGTTATCTTTTTATTCAGATTCAAGATCTATCTTCGCCCGTGCCTGGGTTGCTAATGAGTATTCAGGCTTATAAGGATTCGCAAATGATTAACGATTCAGATCTTGTTTCTGGCGACGCAAATCCAAGTCCAGGAGCGCAGCTTTGGGGTGGGGATGGTGTTTATTATATATCAGCATCCAAAACTGCAGCAGGAGCAAGAACATTTAGTGTGAATTACCATTGTATGACTAGTGCAAGTGTTCATACGGGTACAGACATCACTTTATTACAAGCCCAATAGAGATGGATCTGGAGAGGATTATTATGAAAACGTTATTTCTAAAGAAAGTTCTGATAACAGCATCTTTTGTGATTGGTATGGGGTATGGCGCTATTGCGCAATCCTATCCATCTGCTAGTGGGATCATGGATGCTACTGGAACCAACGCTAATGCTACTGATTTGGGAAAAGTGACTTGCGCCCCATCTTCCCAGTATTTGGCAGCAGAGATTCAGGATCAGTCCGCGCCAGTGCAAGGGTTATTGTTGAGCTTACATATTTATAAAGGCAACCAGATGACCACTGCGACTGATCCGGTTTCAGGAGATGCGAATGCGAGTCCGATTATTGCGATAAATGGTGGTGCTGGTGATTATTATATTTCCGCAACAAAAACTAAAGCTGGATTGAGATCTTTTACAGTGACTTTTCAGTGTCTAACAAGTAACTTTTCTCTTTCAAATACCAGTATTGTTGGATTGCAACTTCAATAATTTAACGATCGGTATTGTCCTGATATGGCCTGATAATTTTATTGGCGTAGCCTATTAAGTACTTATCAATTATGAATCAAAGAATTTTTACTTTATTTACTACTCTGTTGGTATTGAGTTGTTTTCAACCTGTTGAGGCAGTTGAAGTTGGTGATAAAGTACCGGATTGTCTGCTGACATCAATAAGCGATTTGCAACATTTTGAGTTGAAACAGCTTAACGGACAAAAGGTACTTTATCTTGATTTTTGGGCTTCATGGTGCTCACCTTGTGCTCAATCTTTTCCTTTTTTGAATGACTTGAATCAGGGTTTAAAAGAGAAAGGCTTGCAGGTTGTTGGTATTAATATGGATCAGGAGCCTGGCGAAAGTAAAGCATTTTTAGCTAAATTTCCGGCTAACTTTCCAGTTTATTCCGATATAGCAGAAAAGTGCGCGACAGATTTTGATGTAAAAGTGATGCCATCTTCTTATTTAGTGGATCGTAAGGGTATTATTCGTCATGTGCATTTTGGTTTTAGATCAGGTGATGTTGACGAATTAAGAACACTTGTTGATCAATTGTTGGCAGAAAAACGATGAAGATACCACAGGCTTTATGGTTAGTTGTGTCATTGGTATTGGTTCTGAGTGTGTCGGGATGTTCTTCAGTGGCACCTTGGCAGCGAGGAGTATTGGCCAAGTCTCAAATGGCGTTAGATATTTATCCAGTGCAGAGTACTTTTAAATCTCATATCTATAACAGTCGAGAAGCTGTTACGGGAAATAGCTCAGCTGGAGGGGGTGGCTGTGGCTGTAATTAAGTCAAGTAATAAAATGCAACTTGTTGTAAATAAAGGTCGATTATTAATTGGAACAGCTTATACACATTTATTTGGCGGTCAGTTGATTTTTGCTTCTAAGCCCAAAAGGATGGCAGCTGTTAGTTCATCATTACAGGCATTAACTGCAGCAGCCTTGACTTTGCCAGGATTGATGCCACTGTCAGCAAATGCGGCAGAGGAAGAAGCCAGCTTTCTCTATGGCTATTATGAAGAGGGTAATCGCAATCTTTCCGGGATAAAAAGCAGGTTTAACCCTATTGCAGTGAATAGCTTGTTGGGAAGTTCTACGATCAAATTAGCCGATCGAATCAAGTTTGCTTTCAATTATGCCCAGGATACCTGGAGTGGCGCCACTCCCATTGCTACGGCACCGTTTGCTTTTGGTGGTAATGGCGATAATGGGCAAGGCCATTTAGTGGGTGGAGCAACCCCGTATTTAGTTAATAGTAATGTAATCTTTGATAGACAGCTAAATCCGTTAAGTAAGAGCGGTGCTAAAAATAATCAGTTAGCCCATACCATTTCATCCGCTTCACCTGAAACACGCAATCAAGGCGATTTTAAATTAGGTTATGAATGGGATGAAGCTGCTTTAGATGTGGGCGGCGGGATTTCTGAGGAAAATGACTATCATTCCCAATTTGGTAATATGGCAGGTAGATGGGATTTAAACCACAAATTAACGCAGATAAACTTAAGTCAAAGTTACACCAACAGTAATACGACTGCGACTCTTGATCATGATGCAACGCCCTATATTTGGGAAACCTCTACAGGCTTTAATGCTTTTAACAGAAGCAACCATGATTATCAGCTAACAAAGTCGGGCGGTAATACCTTTTTAACAGGTGATCGGCAGGATTGGCGAACTGCACTGGGGCTGACCCAAGTAGTAAACGAGAGTGCGTTAGTTGAAGCGGGTTTTGGATTTTCTCGTGGTACAGGCTATATGGCAAATCCTTATAAAGCGGTGGAACTGGCTTACATAGCTCCCGGGCAGACAGGTAATGTTTTAACAGGGCAAACGGTCGGTCTGCTTGAAGAGCGGCCTAGCGAGCGTAACCAATGGATTGAGAATTTACGTTATGTGCAACATATTAAAGGTCTGGATGCTGCAGTTCATTTTGATTATAGTTTTTCTCACGATGATTGGGGTGTAAATGCGCATACTTTCCAGAGCGATTGGGTACAACCAATCGGGAGTGGGTGGGCTATTACACCAAAAATACGCTATTATTCCCAATCTGCAGCAAATTTCTATACGCCTTATCTTGTTACTATTCAATCACCTACCTTTATTTATGGGGCGAACGGACAGATAATTGGGAAGCAATTCGATGCGAGTAAGCTTCCTACCTATTATTCCAGTGATCCACGCCTTTCTGGCTATGGTGCACTTAGTGGTGGTATTACTCTGAGCAAGCAATTAGTGGCCGGCATTCGTCTTGAGGCAAGTGCCGAATATTATACTCATGCAGGTTCCCTGAAGTTAGGTGGCGGTGGAGAAGGTGCTTATGCAGATTATAACTCCTATCTGGTCAACGGTGTTTTGAATGTCGATTTATCCAGTTTTTCTACTGCGGTGAGACGGCATAATTCAATGAGTATGATGAGTAGTGATGATGTTGAAGAAGCTCACTCTGCACATTCTGTGAGCGCAAACCATAGTAATCATGGGAATCATGGTGCACATGCACCTGCCGGTGTTATGTTTTCTCATATGTTAGAGAAACCCAATGATTTTATGGTCGGGGTGCGTTATATGCGCGATACTCAAAGTGGTAATATACTACAGGGTAGTACAAATGTAAGTGATTTAACGCTAGTTAATAATGCTTGTGGCGGCAACAGCAAGTGTTATGACACAGTGAGGAGTATGAACATGAATATGATCATGCTAGATTTTATGTATGCTCCTACTGACTGGCTAACGTTGATGCTGATGCCTCAATTCGTCGATATGAATATGTCCTCACGAGCATTAACCGGCGCGCCTACACCCACCTTTAATGACCAAATGTTGATTGATCATCATACGCTGCATGAACATACAACGGGAGGAGTGGGTGATACAGGGATGTATGCAATGTTTAAATTGTTTGAGGAATCTGGGCATCATATTCACGCTACATTAGGAATGAGTGCTCCAACTGGCTCTGTTGATATTAAGTTTAGGGATACGCATGGTATAGATGTTGGGTTTCAGCATTATGGAATGCAATTAGGAAGTGGTACTTGGGACTTTAAACCTAGTCTTACTTATACAGGTAACATGAATAGATATTCTTGGGGCGCCCAACTGAGTGGCACAAAGCGTTTGCAGAACAGCAATGCGTCAGGTTATGCCTTAGGGGATATATTCCAGTCTACTGCATGGGGTAGTTACGGTTTATTAGAATGGCTATCGACATCAATAAGAGGTGTTTATACTGTTCAGGGAGCTATTTCAGGTGCATTTAATGGCACTTATAATCCTTTGGGTCCAATTGATTACACATCTAATTACGGTGGTCGTTATTGGGATGTTGGTTTTGGAGTTAATGCTTTTGTATCAACGGGAACATTGCAGGGTAATAATCTAAGTTTTGAATGGCTACAACCAGTGCATACTGATGTTAATGGTTTTCAGCTTCCTCGAAGTGGTGCATTAGCCGCTACATGGAGTTATGTTTTTTAATCAAATGAATGAGGCTGACGTTTTAAATAAGTTATTAAGTCTGTCATGATGAAATCAAAACAGTTAGGTTTTTTTCATTATGGCTTCCAAGCAATGGGATCACCTTGTGACATACAGCTTTTTGCCAGGACATCGGCTGAAGGAAAACTGATTGCTGACTTGGTTATTGCTGATGTACACAGGCTTGAGGCACTCTATTCAAGGTATCGGGATGACAGTTTTCTTTCCACAATTAATCGTGTAGCCTCAGTAGGTGGTGCAATTACAGTCGACCCTGAAACTGCTGGATTATTAAATTATGCTTCCATTTGTTATGAACAAAGTGATGGGTTGTTTGACATTACCTCGGGTATTCTTAGACGAGCCTGGCGGTTTGATCTTGGTAGTCTACCAGATTCAATGTTGATTCAAAGCTTGCTAGATAGAGTAGGGTGGCACAAACTTCGATGGAATTCGCCTGTACTTGAATTTACGATACCAGGAATGGAAATTGATTTTGGTGGTGTGGTCAAAGAATATGCAGTTGATCGAGTTGCGGCATTATGTTGGGAGGCTGGAATTCGACAGGGGGTGGTTAACCTGGGTGGCGATATAAAAGTGATTGGCCCTAGGGCTGATGGCAGTGCATGGCGTATCGGTATACGTCACCCCCGTCAAAAAAATGATGTAATACAAACCATTTTATTGCGGGAAGGCGCGTTGGCCAGTAGTGGTGATTACGAACGCTGTTTCGAAGTGGATGGTGTGAAATATGGTCACGTGCTTAATCCTAAAACGGGTTGGCCCGTTAGGTACTTAGCAGCTGTTAGTGTGGTTGGTGATTTTTGTGTCGTTGCTGGGAGTGCGTCAACTATTGCCATGCTTAAGGAAGAACAAGGTCCCAGTTGGTTGGAAAATCTGGGATTACCACATCTGTGGGTTAGTGTGAAAAATGATATGGGTGGCACATTGTTTCCTGAAACGAAGTAGGTTCAGTTTAGCTTATTAAGTCAGGATGTCCTCAGCCACAAAGACAATGCATTTATTTAAGATTACAACATTATAGAGATAGCATGACAAATAATATACTGAATAGCTTCGGTAGAGCGGGACTTTA
>SESC01000103.1_pt1 | contig 36027 bp, 23 predicted proteins | sample 3171431 | NCBI WGS metagenome assembly SESC01 (sample SAMN06051868, study PRJNA518727) | freshwater metagenome | biome: subpolar coniferous forest; feature: holomictic lake; material: water; isolation source: holomictic Lake 227, 8 m depth | place: Canada: near Kenora, Ontario | collected... | reverse complement strand
AGGTTCCGTTCGACACAGTAACTGAATAATTTCCACTTGTGGTTACCGTGATAGATTGTGTTGTAGCTGAAGTTGACCACAGGTAGCTTGTTCCTGCTGAGGCTGTCAGAACGACTGATCCGCCGGCGCAGAAGGTGGTAGGTCCGCCTGCTGTGATTGTCACAACGGGCAAGGCATTCACCGTTACAGTGGTTGGTGTGCTGGTTGATGCACAGGTGCCGTTCGAAACGGTCACGGTATAGGTGCCACTGGTAGTAACGGTGATCGACTGTGTTGTAGCAGCGGTTGACCATAAATAGGTATAACCTGCTCCGGCAGGTGCTGTCAGTACAACTGATCCTCCCGTACAGAAAGTTGTTGGTCCGCCGGGTGTAATCGTTGCTGTTGGCTGGGCAACAACCGTAACCGTTACAGGTGCACTAACAACAGAACAGGTACCATCGGAAACTGTGACGGTAAAGGTGCCACCGGTAGTTACGGTAATGGATTGGGTTGTTGCTCCTGTTGACCATAACCAGGAATAGCCTGCTCCGGAAGGTGCAGTTAAAGTTACAGAGCCTCCAGTACAGAATGTGGTTGGTCCGCTGGGTGTAATGACCGGTGTTGGAATTGGGGTTACACTGATGGTTCCGTTAAAATAACTCACGGGAACATTCACAGCCAGTTTGGTTGTAATGACACAACCCGGGTAAAAGCTGAGGGTTGTACTGGTAGTTCCAATGTAGGTAAAATTCATAATTAACTGGTTCGCCGGATAATTAATGTTTGCTCCGGCCATATTATCCCATGCGATGGTAACGATCCCTCCGCTGGCACCCGCTGAAGCGCTTGCCAATGATCCGGTAGCCGTCACTCCTGTAAAAGCCAGTTTGGTTACGTCATACTGGATCTTTTGTGTAACAGCACCAACATCATTCCCAAATACTTCAAATTTTATCGGAACAGATACTGATCCACCATTTACGGCGCATGTCTGATTCATGAGTGTGGCTTTGCAAGCATTATCCATTTTTGGAGTGACAAGCCCTGCAGTGTAGGTAACAGTTAAAATATTATACTCACCCGGATTGGGGCTTTGAATGACTTCGCAGGTACCAAGAAAGGTCAATGCACTGGTTCCTGGCCCATTGTAGTTGAAAACCAGATTGGCAAAAGCGCCTCCGTCGGCAATGGTAATTGGGAATGCACTTGATGGGGCATTCCAGGCTATGTTCAGTGTGTTGCCCGATACATTTGCCACGGACCCTGTTGGTGCTCCGGTCAACGTTCCAAACTGAAGGATTAACGGATCAATTTGTATGTGAAAGTTGACTGACGAGATCTTGGTGAAACCAGTCACCGTCAATGGAAGTGAAAGTACCTCACCCGGACTCGCTGTGGTGGTTGGAAGTGAAGCCGTTTGACTAAATACAGATGATCCAAACAGCACCAGAAAGATCATCAACAAAGTAAATTTATTTTTCATAGTTCACAGGTATAAAGTAATATATTATTGTTTTGGGATTATATTTTAGATTATTTCGATTTCCTTCTTTAGTTTTTTATCATTTTACGGGATAACAGGAAATTGGAATTTTTGTTCTTAAATTCCAGCTGGCAAAAATAGATCCCATTGGGCAATTGCCTCGTGCAAAATGGCATTGTATATTGTCCCCTGTCTTGTTCGGCATTCAGCAATTCTGCAACCTGGTTTCCCAGCATGGAACAGACCCTGATATGCACTTTCCCCTCTTCAGGGAGGATATAATTTATCTGCGTGAATTCATTGAATGGATTTGGCTGATTTCCAAGATTAAAATTCTGCCGCTCCCCTTCAGCATCATTCACAGAGGAAGAGCCGACCAAAAGGGTGGCAGCATCAGATACCGTAGTGCAATCCCCGTTTTTGGTGATGCACCTGAATTTATAATTATTCAATAAGGCCGGAACATTGGCAATTACCAGCTGGCCACTTAAAATTCCGTTGTAATAACTTCCCTCCTGCAAGGCTTGCCAGGCAATACCGTCCTGACTTCCCTCCCATTGAAATCCGGTTGCATCGGCCGAGGAAACTGCAAAGAGTGCGGTTTTTGTCACGGATGTAGACACATCCACCGGTTGAACAGAGATCAAAGGATTTCCCGGTTCTACACCCCCGTTCAGCCAGTTCACCCCGATAACCTGGTAGGAGGAATTGGCGATCTCACCACCGGTTGCAAACGACACAGCTGTACCCGGGTTCAGAACCTGAAACCGCATATCAAACAATTTGGTTTGGGGAAGATTGACGGAATTGCTGCTATTCCACACCACCGCCACTTTAGGCGGATTCTCTATAAAATTATAATAAAACTGATTCATCAATTGCGGGTCGATGTTTTCCAATGACTCAAAGGATAGTCCGGATGTGTCAACATCTATATAAAGGGTGATAGACCCGATATTTTCCAAATTTGCTGCTGTTACACTCAACAACACCTCCTGGCCTGCGCAACTCTTCCCGGTACTGATCGTCATGGTTGGAGTTTGCGCAAACAAGGATGTGCATAAAAAGAACAGAAAAATAACAAGGTATCTGTATCTGTTCATTCTGAAATTTTTGTTTTTGTTTTTTCAAGTTTCATATAAATAATGACACGAAGGCAACAAAATAGTTGCCTCCGTGTCATCTTTCCCTATTACCGGGTAAATAGCATTTTATTGGTCTTTGTGAATCTTGTGGTGGTTCCTTCTACTTCAATACTGTAGAGGTAGAGGCCAGGCTCCATATTCGCATCAACCGAATTCACCTTCACTTTGTAAATTCCGGCTGCCTGTTGTGCATCCACAAGCGTTCTGATCTGTTGTCCAAACATGTTGGTTAGTACTAACCTCACCTTTCCGTCAACCGGTATGGTATACACGATCTCCGTGAAACTCTTGAACGGATTCGGGTAGTTAACCATACTGAATTCAAGGTTGGATTCAGCGGTGATCACCTTCGACATCTTCAGCTCGAAGTTTGTGATCTTGTTGGCCAATGGATCAGCAAATTCACTGCCATCGTTGATCGTAAAGATCTGTACAGGCTCTGTCAGTGCTTCTTTCACTGTCATTTTCAGAGAGATCACCGTTTCATCCATTTTCACCTTGAGTGGGTTGGTGTTGGACCATGCGATGGCTATCCTGCCGTCTTCGATCTTATAGCTCATTCCGTCGACTGAGGAGTTCACCTTATCGATGGTAAAGAGGTTGGCGTCGTAATTCATGAAGAGGGTCATAGCGCCAAGTTTGGCCACTACACTGCTCTTAATGTCATACGTAAAGGTTTGGTTTACAGGTACCGTCATCAACTCACCATCAATTGCTGTGAGTAACGCGGCATTTTTCAGAGAACCAGGCATGTCAGAACCATTCACATCACCTGTGCAAAGAGCCAACAGGTTGGCATTCACGGTTTCTGTCGATACAATCGTCACTGCAGCACTGGTAAACTTCCAGTTGCCGGCAGCATAATGATCAATAACACCCGACGTGCGGTCCTTAATCTGGAGTGCATCAACTCCGGTGATTTTACCGTCGTTGTTTACATCTGCAACAATGGCATTCAACCCGGTCAACGGCCATGCACCGATCGTAGACAAATTCACGATCAAAGCATCCGTGGCGTTGTTTCCAAGCCATGTTCCATTGAAGGCAGCCGTTACCGAATAGGTTCCTGCTGCAACACCTGTAAAGCTATAATAACCCATTTCACCAGCATTGTCGAAAGTTGTAAGTGTGCTGGCAACCGGTATACCTGAAGGTGTCGTCAAATTGATAGTAACACCATTCATTCCGGTTAAATAGTCGTTGTCATAGTTCATATAGCCTGCAATGGTTCCTCCGCAAGGAGCAATCGTTACAGAAACTGTTCCGGCCTCACTGGTGCAAGAACCAACCGTCTGATTAACAGAGTAGGTTCCCGATGCGGAAACGGTAATTGAAGCAGTAGTTGCTCCTGTGCTCCACAGCAAGGTTCCGGTATAGTTATGCGCCGTCAATACAGCATTTCCACAAGTGCTCACTACAGAAATGGTAGGTGTGGTTGGTACCGGATTGATGGTTACAGTTGTACTTGTAGTTCCGGCACAATAGTAACCAGTACCGCCAATATTGAGAACAGAAAGAGTATAGTTACCTGAACTGCTCAGAGTCACAGGAGAGATAGTAACTACAGGTTGCTCTGTTTGTAAATAGAAGCCGTTGGGTCCATTCCATACATACAGGTAATTACCCACAGGTCCGGCTGTCAGCTCGAGTGTTCCTCCTTCGCAAACCGGTGAATTGGAGGTTGCCGTGGCTGCTGGTATAGTGAACACTGTCACACCTAAAGATGCCGGAGCTGAAGTACCGCATGCATTCGAAGCGGTTACAGTTACCGTGGCAGTTCCCGAGAAGCCAGTTCCCCAAGTAACCACAGCCGAAAGGCCATTTTGGACAATCTGATTTCCCGTACCAGTTACAGACCAGTTATAGGAGGATGCACCGGTTACAGCACTCGTTGAGTACGTCGCTGTTGTACCCGGGCAATTGTATAATGCGCCTACAGGTGTCACAGGAGCAACAGGAGCTGAAGTTACGGTTACATTGGTTGTTGAGGTAGCTGTAGTGCCACAAGCATTGGTTGCACTAACACCCACCGTAGCAACGCCGCTGAATGCCGGGTTCCAGGTTACAGTTGCTGTAGTTCCAGAGCCGGTAATCGTATTTCCGGTTCCGGTTACAGACCATGCATAGGTGACACCGGTTGATGAACCAGGAGTAGTAGATAAAATTATGTTATCAAGGTACCAGTCATTCATGTACCAGAAGTCTCCATCAATAAAGAAAGCTATCTGGAGATCAGCAGCACCCACGTCACTGTTTGAAATAGGAACAGAAACTGTTTGTGCAGCCATACCAACATTTGTTTCCCATACCGTGTGCCATGCTCCGCTACCTGAACGTGTAGCAACACCAATGGTTGGTACAGGAGGTCCATATATATCGTACATGGTCTTGAATGTGAGATAGATGGTCGTATTTCCCGTGGTGTTGACCTGTGGGGAAATTAATCTGGAAGTACCAATACCACTGGGAGCATAACTAAAGTGTGCTTCCGGAGCAACTCCGCCTGCATAGGCAGTACTCGAAGTTGACCAATGAGAATTGAAACCACCATCGAGTGACCAACCTGCTGGAGGCATCACATTTGATGTAAAATTCTCACTCATCAATGGTACGACGACTGCAAAGGTCCCTGTTGAACCCGTGCAAGCCGATGAAGTAGCTATCACGGTTGGGGTAGCAGGTAACGGATTGATCACAATGGTAGCCGAACCATTCATGTTACTGGTACATAACGTTGTTGCGTTGGTAGCAGTTACAGAATAGGTTCCGGCTGCGGTTTGCAGACCAAATGTAGTAGCAGTTCCGGTTCCGGCGATTGTAGTAATCGTTGCCGCACCCAGCTTAAGGGTATAGTTAACGCCCGTTTGTGATCCCGAAAGGCCAATGGCCACTCCGGTACCATTCTGGCAATAACTTCCTCCACCTGTTACGGTAAATACAGTTGGTGGAGCAGGCTGAGGATTAACAGTCACACTGGCTCCGTTGGAAATACATCCTGCCATACTTTTCGCAGTTGCAGTATAGGTTCCCGGGGCCACCAGCACAAATACGCCAGTTGTATTGACATACGTTATTCCATCAATACTGTAGGTCATACCTGTGGCGGTCGGGGCGCTAATTACAATCGTACCCGTTGGCACAGAACATGTCGGTTGCTGTGTTACAGATACTGTTGGAGTCGGCGGAGTCCAAGGTTGAGGACCAAAGGTGTAAACATACCCATTTGATACACAACCATCAGCATTCCTTGCGGTAACCGTATAGGTACCACCGGCGGTCAGGCCACTGAAAAGAGTAGTGGAAGTATAAGTTCCTCCAATACTGTAAGTCATTCCTGTTCCTGTCGGTGCTGTAATCTGTAACGATCCGGTTGCTACGGCACAAGTTGGTTCTGTCGGGATAACTGTTGGAACCGGAACGAGTGGACTAACTGTGATTAGCAACGAGCCTGAGTTCAGCGCAGCACAGGTACCACTTTGTACCACAGCCCTGAAGTAAGTACTCGAAGTCAATTGGCCGATCGTAGATCCAAGCAAGTAAGGAGTCGTAACTGCTATATCCACAGGTGAGGTAAAGGCAGCATCGCTTGATTTCTGCCATTTCACCACACTTCCTGTAAAGCCGGTCAAATTCAGATTCGCCGTAGGCTGCGTGTTGTAGCATATCGTAGTTTGGGTCGACGTTACAGTACCTGCAACGGTTGCAGGAGCCATTACAACCACAGTACTTGTCTGTGTTGAGCAATAACCTGTAGCTGTTACAGTAAGCCAATACGTTCCCTCATTGGCATGAGCCATCGGAGAGAAGGTAATTACTGTGTTCGGACCTGAAACTGCAAATCCAGCTGGTCCGGTCCATGCATAGTTCGAACCAGGCGCCGTAGATGATCCAGTAAGTATCAGTACACCACCTTCACAAACCGCAGAGTTGCTTGTCGCAGTGATCACAGGTACAGGAGTAACAGTAATCGTACCTGTAGCCGTTGCAGAACCGCAAGATCCGCCCGTTGTGCCGATTGTGAAATTAAACGTACCGGAAACCGTCGGGGTTCCGCTGATGGTAAATGAACCGGCACTGAACACACCAGTTACACCTGTTGGCAATGAACCTACAGTTATGGTAGCACTTGTTGCTGAACCACCAATGGTATATAACAAGGATGTCATCGGGGCATTCTGACAAACCGTCCTTGTAGCCGACGATGGAGTAATACTTGGCAATGCATTGACCGTTATGGTACCTGTAGCAGTAGCTGCAGGTGAACATCCGCCAGAAGTGATCACCGTGTATGAATAAACAGCGGGAGATCCCGTTGCGGTTCCACTGATGGTGAGTGTGGATCCAACAACTGCAAAACTTACGCCTGTCGGGAATGCCCCTGTAACCGAAGCACTTGTTGCTCCGCCACCAAAGGTATAAACAACCGGGGTAATTGCGGCGTTCTGACAAACGACTGTTGTGGCAGATCCGGAAGTACGGCTCATGGTCGGTAGAGCAGTTACTGTGATTGTACCAGTAGCTGTTGCCGCCGGTGTACATGCACCACCTGTAGTCGTAACGGTATAGGTAAAGATACCTGATTGAGTCGGCGTACCGCTGATCGTGTAGACACCAGCATTGTATGAACCGGTTACACCAGCAGGTAATCCACCTGTTACAGCATTGGTTGCTCCGCCACCTACGATATAGGTAATATTTGAAATCGCGGTGTTGATACAACGTGTCTGAATATTGGTTCCGGAACCTGATGACAATGTCAACGAGGCAGGACCATCAACCCTCATCGGGAAGTAGTAGGTTGTTGTACAACTGAACTCTGAGGTAAGTGTAAGGGTGATCGTGGTTGTACCCGCCGAAACACCTAATACAATACCATCAGCACTGATTGTTGCAATAGCCGGGTTCAAACTCACCCAAAGCGCGCTGTACCATGTTCCTGTTGCTGTTAACGGGGTTGTCAAGCCAATGCACACATTATCAGCTCCGGTTACGATTGCACTTGGTGCAGGATTAACGGTAATTGTTCCGGTAGCAGTTGCAGGACAACTTCCGCCTACAGTTGATACTGTAAAGGTAAAGGTGCCAAATACAGTCGGTGTTCCACTGATTGTGAATGAAGAACCACTGAATGATCCCGTCACACCGGCTGGTAAGCTACCTACAGTAATTGTAGCGCTTGTCGCCGAACCGCCAACAGTATAAACCATCGGAGTCAATAACGTGTTTTGGCAAACAATTCTTGAATCTGATGATGGGGTGATGGTGGCCGGTGTGTTGATGGTTGCAATTACCGGGGTACGTGTACCTGTGGTACATCCGTCGGCAGTAGCATCAACATAATAGGTAGTAGTTACAGAAATACTTAGTGTTGTGTAAGAAATTCCTGTTGCAACTGTTGATGTAGCTGTTCCACTGGTATACCAGTTCACAGTTCCGGCAGATGCTGTTGCTCCCAAAGTCACTGACCCTGTTCCACAACGTGATCCAGGAGTTGTCGTCAGGATGGTTGGGATCGTTTTAACCGTTGCTACAACAGTTGTTCTGGTAGCAGTGGTACAAGATCCTGAAGTTGCATCTACATAATATGTGGTCGTAGTCGAAATACTCGGCGTTGTATAGCTGTTTCCGGTTGCAACTGTCGCTGTAGCTGTTGCACTGGTGTACCAGTTAACAGTACCAACTGATGCTGTTGCTCCCAGGGTTACAGAACCAGGTCCGCAAATGGAGGCCGGGGTGGTACCTGTAATGGATGGGATCGGATTGATCGTTGCAGTTACCGCTGTTCTGGTCGCAGTTGTACACGAACCCGAGGTTGCATCGACATAATAAGTAGTGGTGCTTGAAATGCTCGGTGTTGTATAAGAGTTGCCAGTAGCGACTGTTGATGTAGCAGTTGCACTTGTATACCAGTTAACCGTACCAGCTGATGCTGTCGCTCCCAATGTAACTGTTCCACTTCCACAACGCGAACCATCTGTAGTTCCTGTGATGGATGGGATTGTATTTACTGTTGCGGTGACAGTCGTTCTTCCGGCTGTTGTACATCCAAGGCTCGTAGCATCAACATAATAGTTGGTTGTTACTGAAATGCTTGGCGTGGTATAGCTATTGCCTGTTGCAACCGTTGTAGTGGCTGTGGCACTGGTGTACCAGTTTACCGTTCCTTCAGATGCTGTTGCTCCTAAAGTAACCGTGCCGGATCCACAACGTGAACCAGGAGTGGTTGAGGTAATGGTAGGAATAGGATTAACAGTGATCGTTGCCGATCCGGTCAAACCTGCTGCAAGAGCAACACAATTCGCATCCGTTAATGCAGTTGGTGAATAGGTGGTTGTGATAGACGGAGTCAGCGTAAGAACCAAAGGATCTGTAGAGGTGGTTAACGTTAACGTTGCAGCGCCTGCTGTATAGGTCAGATTCCATGGGGCTGTACCCGTAAAGTCAAATGTAACCGTTGAAGAGGTGCCGGCACATACTGTACCGCCTCCACTTACATTCACGGTTGGTAAAGGATTCACAGTGACATATCTGTTATAGATGCCGGTACATCCGGTTGCAATATTGGTAACCGTTAAGGTATATGTTCCGGTATGTCCATTAGTTACCTCACCAATGGTAACCCAATAGGTCGGGTATTCAACTGTTAAATTAACTCCTGCGGGGCCTGTCCAGTTGTATCTCATCCCATCTACGAGTGATTGGGTAGCGGTTAATGTAAGCGGAGTTCCGATACAGAGTGGCTGTGGAGATGCAATAAAGGCAGCGATCGGACTTGGATTAACCGTGACGGTAGCAGTACCGCTGTTTCCAGTTCCTGCACAACCAGCGGAAGTGGTCACACTGACCAGGCTGTAGGTTGTTGTGGTTGCCGGACTTACTGAGATATCCGCTCCGCTTGTATAATTTGTAACAGTTGTGTTCGAAACACCATTACTATATACAACAGTACAGGTAGCTGTACCACCAGTGATGGTAACTTTGATACTGGAAGCGTTCCCAGAACAAATAGTTGCTAATCCTGTTCCGAGTGAAAGAACCGAAGCTGTGGGCACTAGATTAACTGTTGCAATAACCGGTGTACGGGTACCAGTGGTACATCCATCAGCAGTAGCATCAACATAAAAAGTAGTTGTTTCAGTAACCGTTGGGGTATAGGTATTTCCAGTTGCAACAGTTGAAGTTGCTGTTGCACTTATATACCAATTTACGATACCTGCAGATGGAGTTGCTGTTAAGGTAACCATTCCACTGCCACATCTTGTGTCACCTGAAGTAGCAGTAATTGTAGGTAGCGTTTTCACAGTTGCTGTAACAGCTGTTCTTGTTGCTGTGGTACAGGAGAAGGAGCTAGTAGCGTCAACATAAAAAGTAGTTGTTTCAGTAACCGTTGGAGTATAGGTGTTTCCAGTTGTAAGTTCAGTGCCGCCAGAAGAAGCATTCCACCAGTGTATGGTATTACCACCGCTAGATGGGGTTGCACTAAGTGTGACTGGACCGCCAGGAGCACAAATAGATCCAGGTGTTGTTCCGGTAACGGATGGAACGGAGTTCATAGTAGCCTGAACAGATGTTCTTGTTGCTGTTGATGTACATGAGCCCAGTAAGGCATCTACATAGTACCATGTAGTCCCTGAAATAGTTGGCGAATAGGTATTTCCTGATGCGAGTAAAGTGCCTCCGGTTTGAGCAGACCACCATTGTACTGTAGCACCAGTTGATGCAGTTGCAGATAAAGATATTTGACCAGGTCCACAACGGCTATTAGGAACAGCAGAAGTAATAGTCGGAATAGTATTCACCGTGGCTGTCACGGTAGTTCTTCCTGAGGTTGTACAGTCAAGATAAGTAGCGTCAACAAAATAATTGGTTGTTTCAGTAACTGTAGGGGTATAGGTATTTCCAGTTGCAAGTTCAGTGCCGCCAGAAGAAGCAGCATACCATTTTACAGTTCCTGCTGATGGAGTTGCAGTCAAAGTAACCATTCCAGTACCGCATCTTGCGTCACCGGAAGAAGCAGTAATCGTAGGTACTTGAGTGACAGTTATTGTCGCAGTACCGGACAAACCACTTGATATCGCAGTACAGCCATTGTTGTCTGTTATGCCAGTGAGTGTATAAACAGTATTATTTGTCGGAGATACTGAGATAAAATGTGGTGAAGATGTAGCAGTAGATGTAAATGTCCCACCAGGACTGCCATTAGAATATTCTATGTTCATAGGGAAAGCACCGGTCGAAATATCGACGCGCAGGTTAGTTGAAGTACTGCTACAAATGGTAGCTGTTCCACTAATTGCTGCCGTTGGTTTGGCATTTAATGTTACAAGCCCTGTAGAGGCAGTTAAGGATGTGGACCCAAAACTAACCGTTAATCCAAATGTTCTACTTCCAATGTAAGTCGGAATAACAGGATAGACTATGTCATTTGCCAGTCCACCAGAAGCTTGAGTTGTTGTTGAAAAAGTTTCGCCTCCAGTAGAAGCTACCCACACCCATGTAATGTCTGTTCCCGTAGTAACAACAGGTGAGTAAGTCAAATTCCCTGTCAGATTGAGTGTTCCTCCCTCACAGAGAATGAGTGGACTGGCCGTTGTTGATGCTATTGTTTGTGCCTTAACTTGCAGGGCACTGAATAAAAGTAACAGCAAAACAAGCAGCAATCCTTTCAGTTTGAATTTGGATTTCTTTAAATCGTAGATTGCTTTCATAAATTTGTTATTTGGTTAAAAATATTATTCATATGATGGGAAGATATATAGAGTTTTCAGTCGCATAGGTATAATTCATGATAAATCATTAATCCCGTGTAAGTTAGAAAAACACTCACCTTTTACTACTTAAAATGTAGGCGAATATATTGTAAACATTGGGGTTATCATGCATGTATTTTAAATATTTTTCATGTTTTTGAGAGAGGCCCCATAGGCGTGACGGTTTTCTCGTATTTTTATAACATAAAATAAACTGTCACATCTTTTTGTACATGCATGGATTACATTTACAATTAGAAAAGCCAGGAATTTTGCATAATTAGAAAAAAAATATCCTTTTCCAACATAAATAATAAAAATTTAATGTAATGTTCATATTATGAATTCACCCGCAAAAACGATCAAACTGATGATTGCCGAAGACCAGGCCATCATCCTGCATTCCCTGATGATCTTGCTCAATTCGCTTCAGAATATTGAGGTCATCGGAACTGCACTAAACGGGGTTGAACTCATGGCCCTGCTTGAAAAGGATAAACCTGATGTCATCCTGATGGACATCAACATGCCAAAAATGAACGGCATTGAAGCAACCAAGATCATTGATGCGAAAATGCCCTGGGTAAAGGTGATCGCCCTCTCCATGTACGACCACCCGGTGTACATCAAGAAGATGTTTAAAAGCGGTGCCAAGGGATTTGTCTCCAAGAATGCGACAAAAATGGAGCTGGGCAAAGCCATTGAAATGGTCAATCACGGGGATATCTATATTTCGGAGGAAATTTCAAGGATCCTGCTGCGTGAATATTCCAACTCATCCGATTCGGATGAAAATGCAGATTACACCTCCCTGACATCGCGCGAAATCGAGATCATCCAGTTGCTGGCTGACGGATTGTATACCAAAGAGATCGCCGAAAAATTATTTATCAGTGATAAAACTGTAGAGCGCCATAAAACAAACATCCTGAAAAAATTAAAACTCCGCAATACCGCCCAGCTCGTTAAAGTGGCCATCACCAAGGGGATCATTGTAAGTTAATGGAGGGTAAAATGAAACAAAGTTATACCTGCTTCATATTGCTCTTCTGTCTCCTTCGATCTATTTCAGCCCCGGCACAAACTGAAGAGGAAACCAAAGCCTTTCAGGCGCGATTTCAAAAGGGCAATACCTATATAAAAAATGGCGATCCGAAGAACGCCATTAAAGAATTTGACGAAATCATCAAACTATATCCGCGATTTGCAATTGCCTACTACGACCGGGCAATCGCCTATGATCAGCTGAAGAATTTTGTGCAATCCGTTGCTGACTACTCAACTTCTCTTCTGATCAACCCGCGTTATGCCGATGCCTACAACAACCGTGGCATTGCTTATGCCAATTTAAAGCGCTATTATGCTGCCATTTATGATTTTTCCACGGCCATCTCTCTCAACATCCGGTTTGCCGAGGCCTATAATAATCGAGGATTCTACAACTGCCTTATCGGTAAATTTGAAAAAGCGATCCCCGATTTTAACAGGGCGATCCAACTTAATTCATCTTTTGGATATACCTATAATAACCGGGGATATGCCTACTTTAACCTAAAAAAATATCCAGAGGCCCTGGCTGATTATAACCAGGCCATTGATAAAAACCCGAAGAATGCGCTGGCATTTTTAAACCGGGGAAACTGTCACGAATTTATGGGGAACCACGAAAAGGCCTGCCTGGACTGGTTCAAAGCCTCTGCCCTGGGAAACAAAGAAGCCGAAATCAAAGTAAAACAAAACTGCAAATAATTTCCGTCACGCGTCACGCGTCACCTGTCACGTTTTACCCTGTCACCTTGTTACCTTTTTTCTAAGCTCCTCCAACCCCTTGTTCTTAACCCCAAGCGCAACCAGGTGATCAATATCAGGCACACATTTCTTCGGTTCATTGAGGTAAAAATAACACCAGGCCCGCTTCTCCCATGCCTCCTGCAGCCCGGGCTCCTTTTCGATGATCCTGGTAAAATTATCAGCGGCCTCACGGTATTTCTGTTGCCTGAATTGGTTCTGAGCTGTGAAATAGTAAAACTCCACCCGCTTGATGGTTGCCTTTCGCTGTAACTCGGTAAACCAGGATTGGTAGCGTTTCGGAGATAAACTATCCATTTTTCTATAATCATCCAGTATTGTGGCTGCCTCCTCATACTGTTCACGCTCCTCCAGGTTTTTGCATAAACGGTCGATGTTATCGGTGAACAGGGGCTTTAATTTGAATACCTTCAGTGCATATGCAATGACACTATCTGAATTCCCTTTCATTTTATAGGCCAGGCTTAAAAAATACTCCCTTCGACTCTCCCAGGGACTCGGGTTTTCCCTTTTTAACAAGTCGATGGCCTCATCGAATCTGCTTTCATTGAAAAGGTACCGGGTCTTGAGTATGGCGATGGGGACCCCTTCAACTGAAATGGTGGGAATGGATGGAAATCCGGCCATAAAAACAGATGATGCGATTGTAAGATTCCCCTTCTCCACCTCGTATTTGACGTAGCCCTGATATTGAAGCGAACGAAAGTTCAGGTAGAGCACATAAATGGAAGAAAGGGTCATCAGCACCATAAGGATGGGAAGCAGGAAAGGCGTGACGCGTGACGCGTGACGCGTGACAAAAGTCGTGATGCGTGACGCGTGACTCGTGATGAAAAGCTTGACACGTGACGCGTAACGCGTGACATGCTCATTCTTTTTTTCTAAGTCAACTTTTCTCGTTTCAAATAATTTCATTTTCGGGGAAAATGCAATTCCAATGCCCATGAAGATGGCGAACAATGACTGTATTTCGGGCCGGTCGAAGGGGAAATTGAAAAAGGCATCCACGCTGTAACACAGCATGCCGAAGGCAGGGATAAAGAGGTATTCATACTGACTTCCGGAGGAGGGACCTTTAAAAAAAGCATATAAAAAGGCCCAGCCCACGCCAATGAAAAGCGACAAGAACAGCAGTCCCCCCAAAATGCCCGTTTCGGCAGTAGTTTGAACAAAATCGTTGTGGTTGTAATAATAATATTTATAATCGGGGGCCGTCTGGTTTTCATATTTCAACACGTTGATCTTCCAGTTTCCGGCTCCCACCCCAAGCAGCGGTTCCTCCCTGATCAGTTTTATTGATCTTCGCCAGCTTACCGTGCGGGTACCCGCTGAGGCATCCTGATCGATCGTTGACAACCGGACGGTAATCCTGTCCTTCAGGTTGAAATTCTTCACGGTGGGGAAGTAATGGCTTAGCCCCATCCATCCCAGGTAAAAAATCAGGGGAAAAAGCGCCACGATGACTACGCTGACCAGGGCTGTTTTCCACCTTTTCCGGTCGACAAAAAGCCGGATGATGATGAACAGAACATAGGCCCCTGAGAGTAGTGCAAGTCCCACATAGAATGCCCTTGAACTCAGTGGCATGAGGGCAATGATGCCTGCAAAGGTGGCGATCAACCCCACTATTCTCGCTATTCCCCTTCTGAATGACCACAACCACAGGGCAAAGGGAAGTTTCACAAACATGGCCGAAGAGAGGATGTTTTTGTTTGAATAGTTGTGCTTGACCAGATCGGGGAATGCCCTGAACAGATCAAAGAAATTGGGATATTTTTCCATCAATTGCCCCATCTGATAAAATACGGTTGCAGCATCAATCAACAGGAGCAGGCTCATGCCTATGGCCAGCGGGGCCAAATATTTTTTATTGGCCCGGAGGATGGCCGCGATGATTAGGACCACGGTAAAAACGGTAAAGAGCTTGGTAAAGCTGATAAGGGATTCGGCCGGATTGATGGCCTTGAGGAAGGAGAGCAAATTAACCAATAAAAACAGACCATAGAGGAACCCAATCCGGTTGCTGAAGAAAGCTGAGAAGATTTTATTGGGAGGCCGCTGCTCTTTGCGCAGCAGTAAAAAGAAAAAGGCCACCAGATTGAGGATGGCCAATGCCAGGAATTTGGTGCCCGCCGAGTCAAAGGCATTGAGCCGGGGGGTGAAAACGGTGATAAAGCCATATGAGAGCAGGATCAGCGGGTTGAACAATCCCGAACCCCAGATCAGAAAACCCTGTATAGAATGATCCTTTTGTTTAATGGCCATCTTCGCACTCAGGACTCAACATATTTCATATAGACCTGCCTGATCCCCTCCTCCAACGTGAAAAACGGTGTAAACCCAAACGCCTTCAGGCGCGAAACATCCAATAGTTTTCTATAGGTTCCGTCTGACTTGGAGGGATCAAAGGCAATCTCGCCGTTGAAGCCGATGATTTTTTTAATGAGCAGGGAAAGGTCATGGATGGTTTGATCGAGGCCTGTTCCAACGTTTAAAAAAGTAACAGGGTGACAGGGTGACAGGGTAACAGGGTGAGAAGAAGGCGTGACGCGTGACACGTGACGCGTGACAAGATCTTCGATATCTAATTCCTCCATTATTTTCACACAGGCGGCAGCCATGTCGTCGACGTGCATGAATTCGCGGAAAACCTGGCCGGTACCCCAAAGCGTGACGGAAGAAGGCGTGACGCGTGACGCGTGACGCGTGACGGAAGAAGGCGTGACAGGTGACGCGTGACGCGTGACAGTATGATCAATGGATATTCCGTGTTTTGAAAGGATATTTAAAATTTCCTCTTCGGATGAATTTCCATTGATTCCTTCAATGGGTCTTTTCTCCAGATCCTTTCGTATCGCAGACCAATCGCCATTCTCAAGGCATTTCCCAAGGTGGATCTTTCGGATCAGGGCTGGGAGAACGTGGGAGGTTTCGAGGTTGTAGTTGTCGTTTGGACCATACAGATTGGTGGGCATCACGGAGATAAAGTTGCAGCCATACTGCCGGTAATAGCTTTCGCACATTTTGATGCCGGCGATCTTGGCAATGGCGTAGGGTTCGTTGGTCTGTTCCAGCAGCCCGGTAAGCAGGTACTCCTCCGTGATCGGCTGAGGACAATCTTTCGGATAGATACAGGAGCTGCCCAGGAAGAGAAGTTTTTTTACGCCGGTGACATAACTCTGGTGAATGATATTGCTCTGGATCTGCAGGTTTTCATAGATGAATTGGGCCCGGAAGGTGTTGTTGGCCAGGATGCCCCCCACCTTGGCAGCGGCCAGGATCACATATTCAGGACGCTCCGATGAAAAGAATTGCTCTACATCCTGCTGCCGGGTAAGATCCAGTTCATCCACCCTTCGTAACACAAAGTTTGAATAACCTTTTTCTATCAATCGCCTGTGAATGGCCGAGCCTACCATCCCGGTGTGACCGGCAATATAGATTTTCGAATTTTTATTCAAAATAGTTGAGGGTATTGAACCCATTCTCTTTGAGGAATTTCTCCTTTTGCATCAGCCTGAAATCCGATTTTACCATATCCTTCACCAAACCATCGAGGTCATATTCCGGGATCCATTTCAGGACGCTCCTGGCTTTGGTTGCATCGCCAAGGAGCAACTCCACTTCGGTGGGCCTGAAATAGCGGGGATCAACAGCGACCACCTCCTGGTGTAGGAGGCGGTTGAACTCCGCTTTTTCGCTGGCGATGATGATACCCTTTTCGTCTACTCCTTCTCCGGAAAATTCGATGGTAAGTCTCAACTCGCCGAAGGCTTTGGTGATGAATTCCCTTACCGTCGTGGTGGTCCCGGTGGCAATCACATAATCATCGGGGGTATCATGTTGCAGCACCAGCCACATGGCCCGGATGTAATCCTTGGCATGGCCCCAGTCGCGCCGTGCCGATAAATTTCCCATATAAAGCTTGTCCTGCAGTCCGAGAGCAATTTTAGCCACGGCCCGGGTAATTTTCCGGGTAACGAAGGTTTCCCCGCGGATGGGTGATTCATGGTTGAACAAAATACCATTGCATGCAAAGAGGTTGTAAGCCTCCCGGTAGTTTACCGTGATCCAGTAGGCATAGAGTTTAGCCACGGCATAGGGGCTCCGGGGATAGAAGGGAGACTGTTCATTTAATGCGGTGGATTGCGGTTGTGCTCCGGGTATCATATTCCCGGAGATAAGGGAGTTGCCGTAGAGTTCGGAGGTAGAGGCCTGGTAGATCCTTGTTTTCTCAACCAGTCCCAGCAACCTGATTGCCTCGAGCACCCGCAGGGTTCCCGTTCCATCGGCATTGGCCGTATATTCAGGGGTGTCGAAGCTCACCTGTACATGGCTCATGGCGGCCAGGTTGTAAATTTCATCCGGCTGAGTCTCCTGGATGATCCGGGTAATATTCATCGAATCGGTCATGTCGCCATAATGCAGAAACAGGTTCTGGTTTTGGGTATGCGGATCCTGGTAAAGATGATCGATGCGGTCGGTATTGAACAGCGACGACCGCCTCTTTAATCCATGCACGACATGCCCCTTCTTAAGTAAAAATTCAGCCAAATAGGCCCCATCCTGCCCCGTAATCCCCGTAATAAGCGCAACCTTTTGTTTTGACATAAAGAATCTATATTTTTTACTTTGTTACCTTGTTACCTTGTCACCCTGTTACTTTGTCACCTTCATGCAGAACTTCTCGTAGTTGTTTACAGCGTCTTTATCCCCCATCTCCATAGCCTTCTGAAAATCAGCACAGGCAGCCTGGGTATTGCCCAGCATTTGAAGGTTTACTCCATGTAAATTGAAATAGCCGGGTTTTGACGGATCGAGGGCGATGGCCCGTTCGATGTCGGCCAGGCTTAATTGGTATTTATTCAGGTAGAAATAACAAAAGGCCCTGTATTCAAAGGCCTGGGGCACGCCCTGTTCCCGGGTAATGAATTCCGAAAAATATTTTTGTGCATTGTTATAGTCTTTCCCGTTAAATGAAACAATCGCTTTATCGAATACCGGCTGAAACTGTTGAATTCTGACCCTGTTGGCAACTCCCGCCTGCTGTTTATTGATAATATCGGATATGGGCTGATCGTACTTCGTGTTGAGTTTCACATGATCATCCAACACCTTCAGCGCCTCAGTGAAATTGCCTTTTGCCTCGTAGGAACTGCTCATTACGCTTATATTCCCGGAAAAATAGGGTTTTAACCGGTAAACCTTTTGGGTATAAACCAGCGCACTGTCGGGCATCCCCATGTTCAGATAGGCCATGGCGATGAAAAACTCCTGCCTTGTATCGTAGGGGCTCGACCTGTCATTCTTTAACAGATCAATGGCTTGCTGATACTTCTTCTCCACGATCAGATAACGGGCTTTGGTCACAGCAATGGGCTCTCCCTCAATGTTTATGTCGGGAATATCAGGGAATCCGTTCAAAAACAGTTCTGAGCTGCTGGTGAGCGTTCCCGCATTGAGCTCCTCCTTGGCGATCCGCTGAAGTTTCAGGGAGACAAAGTTCAGATAGAAGACATAGACAGACCCGACCATAAGAAGGAGGAAGGTGGCGATCAGCGTGACACGTGACGCGTGACGCGTGACAGGGGAAAGCAAATTCGTGACGCGTGACGCGTGACGCGTCACGAATTGGGATTGGGGTGAAAATGCAACTCCGGCGCCGACGAAGATAGCAAAGAAAGATATAATCTCCGGGCGGTCGGAGGGGAAGTTGAAAAATGCATCGAAGAAATAACAGAACAGGCCAAATGCAGGAAGAAATAACCATTTGTACGACTCCTCCTCCCCTTTTTTAGTCTTAAAAAATGCCTTAATGAAATTTGCGAAAATGAGGATAAAAATTCCTAAAAATAATAGTCCTCCAAAAATGCCTGTATCGGCAGTGGTCTCAATAAAGTCATTGTGATTTTTATACTCGTAAATATAGGCCCCGGTGGTGGGGGTTTCATATTGCAGCACCTCCACCTTCCAATTTCCCGTCCCAATGCCAAGCAATGGATTTAATTTGATCATTTCAAAAGAATTCCTCCATGCCTGGGCCCTGCGCCCTTCCAATTCTCCTGATAAACTTTTCAACCTGGTTAGAAAATCCACTGCATAGCGATCCTGGGATGATGGGCGATAAATGTATTTTAATGAAACTGAAAACAAGAAAAAACCTAAAAGAATTGCAGCAGATAAAAATAGCGTCATTTTAATAATCTTCCTTTTTTCATTCTTCCTGTAATATCTGATGAATACAAAGATTCCATATGTAATTACCAGGAATATGGTACCCAGATAAAATGAACGGGTACTCATGAAAAGTGTGGCTATAAATGCGATGAAAAGTGCAAAGCCCCCCAAAACCTTCATCCATCTTTTACCGAAGGTAAAAAGCCAAAGGACTAAAGCAATCTTTACAAAAATAGCAGCCGATAAAATGTTTTTATTTGAATAGATCGATTTGATAGATTCGATATTTTGTTCCTTGTTTGTTATGAAGTTATTCCCAATTTGATAGAAAACCGTAACACAGTCGATGATCAGCAAAATGGCAAGCGAAATTGAAATTACGTACAGGTATCGTTTATCCAGTCGAAGAATCGTAGAAATTATATATGATGCTGAGAAAATTGTAAAAAGTTTCGAAAAATTGATAATTGATTCATAAATATTGAAGGCCTTGAAAAAAGAGAGTAGTGAAATCATTAGAAATAGAGCATAGGTAATGCCAATCCAGGTTCGAAAGTATGGCCAATGAAAGTCTGGTTGAGGTTTCAATTGATTCCCAATCAGAATAATCGTGTAGGCAAAAAGATTTAACAGAGCGAATGTGTAAAATTTAGGACCATTAGAGTCAAGTGTATCTAAATTCGGAGTTAAAACCGTAATAAATGCATAGGCCAATAAAATCAAACAGTAAATAAGGTTTAGTTTAGACTCCTTCTGTTTCGTATTTAGCGACTTCCTTGAAGTTGATGTGCCTTTTTTCTGTTTCATTTTTGATTGATTTGCCATATCCTCCTTCCGGCTTAAAAACATTGTTATCTAAGAAAATTATGATATATCGATTTAATAAGAATTCGAGGGGAAAGCCGAACTGCAATTCGAATTACCAGACTAACAATAAAATCCCAAAAACTATAGAAACCACTATGATAAATAAAATTTATTGATTCAATCTCTCCTTTCAAATATTTGATACCAGCTCTTCTTTTTATAAAGTTTGATCCTGTTCTAGCTTTGACCAGAGAATCGCTGATATTTGCAGCTTGATACCCGGCTTGTAAACATAACGTCCATAATGCGTAATCTTCATTTCGATTTAATGCTGGATAACCGTTCACCTTCAATATTTTACTCCTTCTATACATAACGGTCATGTGATTAAATGGACAACGATATTTTGCAAACTTTAATATATCTTCGTGTTTTTCAGGCACTTGGCGTTTGTAAAGAAATTTTGTCAACGAATTGTCATACTCGTCAATGTTTGAGCCCAAGAGATCAATGTTTTGATGTTTTTGAAAAAATAATATTTGTTTCTCAAAACGATCATTGACACATTCATCATCTGTATCCATCCTTGCGACAAATTCAAACTTACATTCTTTTAATCCTGCATTTAATGATGCTGGAAATCCAATCCCATCAGGCACAGACACTATTCTTAAGATGTAAATCAACTTGGACTCCCAATTCATTAAAACCTCCTCTAATCCAGGAGTCAAAACACCTTCCTTAACTAAAATAATCTCGTTGGGAAGTAAACTTTGGGAATAAATGCTTTTCATGCAATTATCAAAATATTCAGAGTTCTCCGTCCTATATAAGGTCAGTAAAACAGAAAAGGAGAAGGTGTTATTCATTTAACGAGCATAAAATTCTCATCACAACATGAACTAAAATCATATGGATATCCTCAGATATTTGCATGTCATTGACATTAGCGTTGATACTGTGAGATGCCATTTCTCTGAGTTTACCTCCATTATAACCTGTTATTCCTATTGTTGTATTGCCCTGTTCATTAGCAAATTTAATGGCATTTAACACATTTTTTGAATTACCGCTTCCGGAAATTCCAATAACAAGATCCCCGGGTTCTAAATAGTTCTTTAACTGTTCTAAAAAAACAACGTCATAACTCATGTCATTTGAGTATGCAAGCATTGTTGGAATATTGTCTGATAAACTGATTACTTTAAACCGTTTATCGTTACAACTTGATACTCCTTTATTTAAATCACATGCAAAATGTGAAGCTGTTGAAGCACTTCCTCCATTCCCAAAAATGAAGATCCTCTTGCCCGTTTTTTGTGCTTCTAATAATAAACTTGTAAAGCTAAGTATTTCATCCCTGTTCAATTGTTTAATTGTCCTATTCAGCAGGGTGAAATATTCTTCAATGTTGAAAATTGATTCTTTCATATAACAAATAAATATAATTAGTAGATTATTGTTGTCCCTGTATAATCAAATTGAAAATGTACTTCTGATAGCATTTTTAAGGCCTTTGATAATTTCTCGCGGTTTTCTTCCTTAACATAAAAAAGCAAGAACCCACCGCCTCCAGCTCCCAATAACTTGCCTCCTTCTGCCCCATTTTTTAATCCAAGAGTGTAATATTCATCAATAAATGAATTGGAAATATTTGAGGCTAAAGTTTTTTTTAATTTCCATCCTTCATTTAATATTTCACCAACAACATCAAGATTTTGACAAATGAGTTCTCGTTTTAATTGATGGGCAAGGCTGACCATATTTTGCAAATTTTTTACTTTTTCATTATTATATATCATATTTTCTTTTTGCTCAGACAATATTGATTTGGTTGTGCGTGTAGTTCCAAGGTAAAATAAAATCAAACGGTTTTCAAATCCTTTTTGTACCGATGGAGATAAAATGAGTTTTTCGACATGAACGGTATCATTCCTGTTAAAAGTAAGAAAATTTATTCCGCCAACAGAACAGGCATATTGATCCTGTTTGCCGATTGGTTCATTTAAACGTAATATTTCTATATCACAAGCATATTTAGCAATTTCCTCTTTTGACATATATTTACCAGAGTATGCATTGCATAGATTTATTAATCCAACCGTAAAAGCTGAAGAAGAGGCTAAGCCCGTGCCAGCTGGGATATCTGCACTTGAATTGAAATCTATGCCTTTGAATCCATAATCCTGAAATATGGACTTTATTATTGGATGTTCAATTTCGTCAACATGGTTTACGATCTCATTTTTTGAGTATTTCAAGAAAAATCTTTCTTCATGGAAATATGGATGCATGCTTAGGTAAATGTACTTATCTATTGTTACACTTAGTACGGCTCCCTCATGTTCGATATAATATTCTTTGAGATCACTACCCCCACCTGCAAAACTAATACGAAAAGGGGTTCTGGATATTATCATAGTGCGATTATTTTATTGACATACAAATGAAAATCAGCCAATAAGCTTGTTTTTTCAATAATTTCTATTTCATCCAGGCATCTCTGTTTATAGAGACTCAAAATATATGATTGCGAGAAACCATTGCTTTTATAGTATTCCATGAATCTTTGCTTTCTGGTCGTTTCATCGATTTTAATGAAAATTGATGTTGATGAAAGCTCTCTTAAAGCTTTAATATCTAAAGCCGGAACTCCTTCGATAATCAAAACATCATCTTTTGATAACAAATATTCAAATTGCTCAATTGTATGAGCTTTTGATTTTGGATTATAGTGGTTTAATAGTAATTGAGCTTCATTTAGTAAAATATGTATGGATTCGATAATACCATCATAGTCATATCTTTCTCTAACTGTAAATGAAGCATCTCTCTTATCTCCATCAACTATCCAATGGTCTAGGCATATTATCGTAGAGGTGATCCCGGTGTTCTTTAACCCATCAGATATTTTTTTTGCTATTGTTGATTTACCCGAACGAGCCTGGCCCCCGATCAAAACAAAACTATTGCCACTTTTCTGAGTTGAATCACTTATTATCTTTGTTAAAATTTCAGCAAAACTATTGTTCATTTATACTATTTGTAAGGATATGATCAACTGCCTGTAGAAGACTTTCAAAAACCAAATTTGCCTCTGCAAGATATTTCCCGTCAGAACCACCGTAACCAGACCTGACCAATATTGTATTTAGTCCGGCATTTATACCCGTCTGAATGTCGGTTGTGCTGTCTCCAATGATAAATGATCCTGTTAAATCAATATTCAGATCAGTTTTTGCAGATGTAATCATACCGGTTTTAGGCTTCCTGCATTCACAATTGAATTTAAGTGAGGGAATTTCGTTGGCAAAACCTCTTTCCGGATGATGTGGACAATAATAAATAGCATCAATAAACGCTCCCTGTTGGCCTAACTGATATTCCATTTTGTCGTGAATTTTACGAAGTTCTTTTTCACTACAAAATCCTTTTGCAATTACAGGCTGGTTTGTAACAATAATTGCCAAATATTCTGATTGATTAATTTTTTTGATAGCCTCTGTTACACCTGGGATTAAAACAAAATCATCTATCCTAAATAAGTTTCCTTTTTCTTCATTTATCACACCATCTCTATCAAGAAAAATTGCTTTTCGTTTATTACCTACATTTAACCTGGCAATTTTTCCTGAAATAAGGTCATCAGAAACTTTTTTCAACCTTTCGGGTGTTCCCATATCCTTAATGTATTCAGAAGTCGGATAAGCATTGAGTGAACCTGCATTTTGGAGGATTACAGGAAAAATGTCTTTACCAAAATCGGATTTCTGATTTGACGGAATATATTTAAATATTTCAGGAGACAAGATGTATAATGCAGCATTTACAAGATTTCTGAAATATTTTCCTTCCGGGTGTGGCTTTGAATGAAATTGTACAATATTAAACTGTGAATCAATTTCAACCAAATCACTATCATCTGGATGATCGTTAGGGTGGACAAGAAGAGTTCCGACGGGTTTTCTTAAGGAATCAAACTCAATCATCCTTTTCAAGTCAATATCAAATATTGTATCTCCATAAAGTACCATGAAACGGTCATTAAAAATATGCTCATTTTGTTTAATAGCCCCTGATGTGCCCATTGGTACTTCTTCAATTATATGAGAAATATTTACTCCCCATTTTTTACCATTTCCAAAATAATTAACGATTTTATCAGCGTTGTAACCTGAAAAAATAAAAATATCATTCAAACAATATTTTTTAGCAATTTCAATCTGATATTCAAGTATAGGTTTCCCTGCAATTTGAACCATTGGCTTTGGTAACTCCTGAGAGCCAAGCCGCGTACCTTTCCCTCCTGCAATGATTGCAATTTTCATATTTAATACTTTTTTTCCTTTAATATTTTACGAATGGATAATCTAACGGCTTCATTTGATGTGTAATTAGCTTTCCATCCAATTTGATAAACTTTAGATAAATCATACTGAAATCTTGGCACATCCCCTATCCATCCAACGGGACCACCCTTGTATACAATTTCGGGATTTAGTTTCATTTCCTCAACTACCATCTGTGCAATTTCCGAGACCTTTGTATCTGTTTCAACACCAATATTAAAGACATTGATCTGCTTGTCAGAATTGTTGTATATGCAAATCAATGCATTGATTAGGTCTTGAACATAAAGATATGGCTTAGTCTGATTTCCATCTCCTAAGACATGCAATATCGTTTTATCCTTAATAAGTTTGTTAATAAAATCATAAATAACTCCATGGGTAGCCCTCTCACCAACAACATTTGGAAATCTTGCAATCCACGCTTTAATTCCATAGTTTTCTGTAAAAGATGATATAAATGCTTCTGACGCAAGCTTGCCTGCCCCATAATGAGAAATTGGACACAGTGGACCATGATTTTCACTTATCAAAGCGTCTGTGTCCCCATAAATTGCCGAGGAAGAGGCAAAAACTATATGTTTAACATTAAATATCCTCATGTTATTAAGGATATGATAAGTAGTTAAAAAAGTATCTGACAAATCAATTTCTGGATTCAAATGACTCTTTGCAATATCAGAATTTGCTGCAAGGTGAAATACCAAATCGAAAGAGTACTGTCCAAATATTCTTGTTAAAAATATATCATTCAAAATATCACCTTCACAAAAAATAAAATTTTCCTTCGAAAATAACTGGTTAATATTTGCTTTTCTTCCAAGACTTAAATTATCTATCACAACAACTTTATCAACATTATTTAATGTCAGATATTCTGCTAAATGACTACCAATGAAGCCCGCACCACCCGATATTAAAACATTTTTAATTTCTTTCATAATTATGCAGTGAATTTCTATTTTTTTACTTGAATATTATCAACTCAATCATGAAAGTGAGCTAATGCAGATCCATTGAAAATTCCATCTTTAATTCCATACAAAATGTTTTTTAGGTATTCTTTCCTTGGTTTAATAAAAACGGGATAGTAAAATAATTTTATAGAATATTTAAAACCATTTGATACTTTCCAATATATAGGGACATAATTTCTTCTAAGAAGAATAAAATAATTTCGAAATTGAAAATAGGTACGGAAAGGTGTGGGTGTTTTTACCTTTCTTATTAGAAAAAACTGATCCCCCTCACCTAATTTATGACTAAGAAATGTTTTTTCTGAAATAAAAAATCTCAACTTTTTAATTTTTTTTGCTCTCCAACACCATTCGTGATCCACTCCATCAATAAAGAGTGATTCATCTAATAATCCAATCTCAATGAAATTATCCAGACAAATTAATGATGCTGAACTTATTATTTCTGTCACTTCAGTAATATTGGCAGTCACAGGTTTTCCTCTTTTTATACTACCAATATATTTTTTATTGCTTTCTCTATTAACGGGCCTGGGCCCAATAGCACCGACATAAATTGATTTGCTTTGAAGATAATCAAGATCCAGCACTAATTGGTTAATTAATTCCCTATCCATAATGCTATCCTGATCGAGAAAAATAACGTGTGTATACTTTTGCTGTATTAAAAACTTTATGCCGAAATTTTGAGCAGCCGCAATTCCAACGTTTTTCTTCATTTTTTCATAAACAATATTATTTTTGTCAAGAAAAATATCACTCTCTATACCTGATGAACTGTTATCAGCAATATATACTATTCCGACTTGATTCTGTACAGCGTTCAAAACTTCCCTTAAAAGAAGTAGATTAGGATTATAGAGTACAAGAACACATCCAATTTTCATGAAAATACTAAATGTTAGTTTTCATATTTTTTCAAAATAAAACATATAGGGAATAACTGAATGTCCTATTAAAGCGTTATTGCCAGCAATTTTAATTAAATGATAAAAATAAAATAAGCATAAAAAAAATATATAAACAATACAAGTTGTTTTTAACTTACCCTTTCCCGAATTAATGATGATTAATGGTAAAATAATAATTTCCAATATAATAAGTGCATAGGTTATCCTATATGCAAGAAAATGAGATGCAATTAAATTGGTAATAATTGTACCTATGAAAAACACCTTATAATAATATTCATCTTTTAATTTAGGATATGCACATAAACATAAAAAACTATTGGGAATAATCATCATCAACAATCCATTAAAGTTTTTTTCAATATTAGATACGTAGTGCGCATTATATGCATATTTCGAAACTTCTGAACTTAAAACTTTACTAAAATATGCTATTACATTGGATCCATATAAAAAATATGCTAATCCAATAAAACTGGAAAATATAATTGAATAAACAACAAAAGAATATTGTAGTTTGATTTTTCTTATAAACATTAAAGGCAAAACAAATATTGATGATGTATGAAAGCCAATAGCTACTAGTAAAAAAAATACAGCCTTCAATTTTTCATCATTTTTAACATAGTAAAAAAACCACAAAATAAATGATGTAGCAATACTTTGCCGCATTAAATTATATGTTTCCAGATAATATGAATTCATTGCAATAAGAAAAATAAATGCAGATAAAACCATATTTGGAGATTCGTGCTCTAAAAAATAGTACAATGGTAACAATACCAATAAATTCATTATAAAAAAAAGCACCTGACTATTTACAGTTAACTTGCCCAAAAATATCACTCCATAATAAAAAATAAATTCATACTGATACAGGACCAAACAGACAGGATTTGATACACTTGTTTTAAGAAGATCAGCATAGGTAAGCGAATCAGCTCCAACAGAAACAGCTCTCATTCCTGCCAATACAATAAAAATTAGAAAAATAATTTTTGTAATTTCCTTTTGTACTTGTATTGGAGCCAATAATGCTACTAGAATAAATAAAAAAAGTAAAATGTATATTACCATGTAATAATTGGGAGAAATGTTTTATTTATGATAATCGGAGACTTAGTGCTGATTGTTCAATTTTGCATATTTTTTTAACATATAGATTAATGGAATAAATAAAAAACTAAGAATTACATACGGATAGTGGATATACGATTTAAAAAATATTTTCCAATTATGCAAATCGTAACTGTACGTGCTCTCTTTAGGAAATAATTTACTGAATATTCGGGGAAAAATAAAATGCCGGTATAATTTATATTTTTCCCCTTCAAGTCTTAAGCAGCTAATTTTTCTATTCTTAATATATGGCTGGAAAAGCAGTAAATAATTATTAATAAAAATTTGAAACAAATTATATCCTCCCTTTTCCCTTATATATTCGACTTCATAAAAGTCATCATAAATTAATATTGTTTCATATTTATTTGCTAATCTAAATGACCAATCCACTTGAGGCAATTTTAGATAAGAACATTGATCCTTGTTTTCTAATTCTAAAAATGCTTTTCGCCAGGTACCAAAATTTCCTATCCAGGTGACGAAAAAAGAAGAATTTTTTACAAAATCATTTAAATTCGAACATTGCTTTATTGTATTTTTATAAAAAACATTATTATCGTAAAACATTAAATTGTTTTCATTTTCTTGATTTTTCTCAATAAGTGATACAATGCTTTGTAACTTTCCCTGTTTAAAACGAGCTGTATCATTAAGAAGTTTTAAATATTTACCTTTACCATAGGAAAGTGCTAAAGCAAAATTTAAATCATTGACATTTTGTTCATTTCGATAATATTTTACATTAGAATATTTTTTTGTGTATTCTGCAACAACCTCATAAGTATCGTCAGTTGAACAATTATCAGAGATCACGATTTCGATTATATCACAAAAAGCTGAATCTGTAGTAATAGATTTCAGAGTTTTATTTAAAATCTTGCTTCTATTGTATGTAGGTATCGCAATCGTTAACAGGAAATTCTCATGCATCGTCTTGCTGATTATATAATTATTGATCATCATTCCTCATTACATGTCAAACTTATCCTATGCCAATCCTTTTTTTTCCGTTTAAAGATTAAAAACACCCATAAAACACCTACAAAAGTTTGTAGAAATGCAAATCCTATGGTGATCCCATATAATCCAAAATATTTTCCTAATACTAAAACCGAGAAGCAACTTAATATACCCCCTACAATGGAATTAATCAGCAATGGTTCTTTTTTGTGACATCGCAAATAAGTTGCCATGCATGAAATTGGAATCTGTAAAAATACAGCATATGACATAATACTCATAGGTAAAATGGGCAATAGCCGTTCCCCGATTTTTATTCCTAAAATTGTAATGTCATACTTTTGTATTAAAAAAATAGCGAGAAGTAAAAATAACATTATTGCTATGCCAACAAACAATATTTGTTTCAAGGTTGTCATAAATAGATTGTCTAAAGCAGAATATTGCTTCAATGCGATAAAACCTGAAAGTTTCGGGATTTTAGTGTTAATCCAGCTTAATGTCATTGCTGTTAAACCATTCAAGACTGTAATGGTCATCCCCATTTGACCAGCAACTTTTGCACCTTCAGATGCAAAAAGAACTGGATTAAATAATTGAAAAATAAAATATCCGCTAATCCAGCTTAATGCAATTCGCCATTGATATGGGAAAATTTCTTTGATATATTCAATTTTCTCGTCGCCAATTTCCTTCCAAATCTTTTTGAGAATTTTGAAAAAAGGAGATTTTAGAATAAGTATACTGACTATAAAAACCTTAAGTATTGCATCAGCCCCTGATACAAATAACTTGGATCCAATGGCCAGTCCCCCCCAAATAACAATGGGTTGGCTTAACTGTTGCACCAACCTCAATTGCGCAACCTCCTTAATTTTGCCGAGTCCCTCTAAAAAAGCAGTTATCGGGGCTAAAAGAAAATTAAAAACTGTCCCTATCGCTAATAAAATCCATGGTAATTTCCATATAATATCTTGTTGCTTTACTTCATATTTACTAAAAAAAATGAATCCAACGACAACTAACATTGTCAACAATCCTAAAGCAAATATTAAATACCATTTTACGCAAAACCGAAGTAATGATGATAAACGTGATTTGTATTTTATATCTCCAACTAGACCATAGTTTTCATTTAAAAAAAGATGTGATGCTTCATGTGCGACAAATTGTGTGATAATGCCATTCAGCCCTAATTCGAAAAAAACCTGAATAGCTACAATACTTCCAAATGTGTAATAATACCCTTGTTCATTGGGAGAAAGAAATTTCGCAATAAAAAAGATCGTGAAAACACTGGTAAATATTTGCAGTCCTCTACCTACAAGCGTATAAAAAATCGCCCCATCGATTCCTAATTTTGTAATGATAATCTTGATCAATTTCATCAAGAGAGCCACATAAAATTAGAATATTTTATTTGATTCATATTCTTCTCTTGATAGAAAAGGGAACATGTCATCAATCGGAGGGGAAACGATTTTTCCATCAGGTAGTACTTTTGATGATAATTTAGGCTCAAAATTTTGATTTGGATCGACAATAATTTCACAAATTACTGGACCGTTTTGTTCAATAAAATCATAAATTTCCGATATTTCTTTTAATGCTGTGATCTGCTTAAATGGTATCCCGTAAGCATAGGCAATTTTACCTATCTCCGGAAAACTAATGCCATTATCATCAGAAATTCCCACCAAAGAATCTTTGAACAAGTTTTTCTGGGTCTGACGCATTGAATGATATCCTTTGTTGTTTAAATAGATTAATTTTATATTTAGTTTATTGTAAACAATTGTTTGCATCTCCTGAATATTCATCTGGAAACTGCCATCACCATCAATGCATATAACTCTTCCTTCATTTTTTTCAGCGATACTTACACCTATCGCAGCAGGCACGCCATACCCCATTGTAGCACATCCTGAATTTGTGAACATTCTGTTACCGGGCTTGATTTCACCAGCCTGGAATGTTATTACACAGGCACTCCCGTTGCCACAAATAATTTTGTCGTCGTTTTTAAGACCCTTCGTGAATTCTTTAATAAAAACATATGGGTTCAAATTTTCGGAATTATAATAATCCGCTAATGTCGCCGGGTACCTGAGATTTGTTTTCCTACACCATTCTAACCAGGAATCGTGCTTATTATCAGAATATGTTAACAATGATTTTGTATTTAAATCATCAAGAACATCTTTTAAATCAGCCCAAACAGGCATATCAATACTGACTGTGGGTTTATATAACTCATTTTTATCTATATCAACCACTATCTTAAATGCTTTTTCAGCAAATTGATGATAATTATAACTGATTTGACGAATATTCAATCTACATCCAAATACTATTAATAAATCGCAATTCTGAACAATAAAGTTTCCACCTCTGGTTCCGATAGTACCAGGACGACCCACATATAAGGGATGTTCATCCCAGATAACATCATGTGCATTCCAGGCCGTTACTACAGGTATTTGCAACTTATCAATAAATTCAAGGAACCTATCTCTTGAATTTGCTAATCGGATTCCTGAACCTGCTAATATGACCGGTCGTTTTGATTTTGCTATTTTTTCTAAAATAGTATCAGTTAGATTGATATCATATAAAGGGTTTTCCCTATATCCATTTTCTACAACAGGATCAAAATGTCTTAAATTAGTTGTTTCAATTATCGAAGCCTGTATATCAAGCGGGATATCCAACCAAACAGGACCACCTCTCCCAGCCAAACATAAATAATATGCTTTTTCTAACTGATAAGCAATATCTTGAGGGTTTAATATTATTTGCGCATATTTAGTCATGCTGGCTACACAACTAACTATATTAAATTCCTGATCACCTAATTGACGTAAAGGTAAATCTGTCGCATGAATAGTCGTTTCACGTTTAACTTGTCCAGATATAATAAACATAGGAATGGAATCAAGCCATCCGCATAATACTCCCGTTAATGCGTTCGTACCACCAGGGCCACTGGTTACGCATACAGCCGCAATTCTTCCTGAATATTTATAGTAACTTTCTGCTGCAATTGCACAGGCCTGCTCATGATGGTTATAAATGCACTTTAATTCAGGATGATGCCCAAATGCCACATTCAAATGCATTGCACCTCCCCCTGTTACGGTAAATATGTGTTTAACTCCTTTATTAACCAAAAAATCAGAAATGTAATCTACAACTTTTTGTTTCATATTATTTTATATCAAGAATTGCAATAATTTTATCAATGCCGTTAAATAATTCTTCAGAAGTCATATCTAAAAGTTTGATCAACTCCAAATTATCTTGTATGACAATTAAAGGTAACTTATTCCCTGTTCTTTTTTTATCCATTTTAAGTGCAGACAATATTGTTTCTTTATTAAAAAAATTAATTTCAAATTGGCATTTTATACCCTTCAACAATATTTTATTGAGAATTCTTTGTTCATTGTCAGCTGAAAGAATTCCACGATTAACTGCAATTATATTGGCGAAAATCATTCCAATAACTACCGCCGTTCCATGAGGGACGGTATAGTTAGAAGCTACCTCAAAAGCATGTCCAAAACAATGACCATAATTCAAAAGATTTCTTCGCCCTTTATCAAATTCATCATCTTTAATGTAGGAATACTTAATGGCAAGGCTATTTCTGGTCAACTCTGTGAGAAAACGCACATCATCACGTTTAGTATCCAACAAACCTACTATTGTTGAAATCGAATCGATTTTGTCCTGACCTCCCATTAAATGAAGTTTAATAACCTCCCCAACGCCACTATAAAAATCACATTCACCAAGGGTTTCAGTAAATGCCACATTCACATAGATTTTCGATGGAGGATAGAATGTTCCCAACAGATTTTTAAAGTCCTTATAATTTAATGAGGTTTTACTACCCATACAACTATCACACTGAGCTAGCAAAGTAGTTGGAACGAAAACCCAGTTAACCCCCCGATATAATATGGAAGCAAGGAAACCTGTGACATCCTGCACTATTCCTCCTCCAAACGAAATAATAGTCATATTCTTCTTGGCAACTGAACGCATAACGGAATCACAAAGATTCAACACTCTGTTAACCGTTTTATTTACCTCTGTCGCTTCAAATAAAATTACCTCATCTTCCTTGAAAGAATTAGTAATAGTGTTTTTATAGTGTTTCCAAACATTATTATCAACAACCACTACCCGGGGGGTTAAAGTGGCCAGCTCATTTATAAAATCAAAATTATCATAAAAGTTTATGCTATAGTTATTTACCTTGGACTCAACATTTATTTGCATGTATACCCTCCATCAATAATAATGGTTTGACCTGTTATATATGTATTCATCTCTGATGAAAGGAAATAAACCAAATTGGCGATTTCCTCAGGTTCTGCCAATCGCTGCATCGGAATAAATGAAGCAATCGTGGCCAACTCTTCTGGCGTGTTATTTTGTTTTGTCAATTCGGTATTTACAAAACCAGGAGCCACAGAGTTTATCAAAATGTTCTTTGTTGCATACTCCAATGCTAAAGTGCGTGTTATACCATTGATTGCTGTTTTAGCAGCTGTATAACCACATCTTCCCTCTTTTGAAACTATACTCCAAATAGAGCTTAAATTAACAATATGTCCCACATAATTCTTACCCATTCTGCTAATTAAGCACTGAATTATTTTTAAGGGAGCCATAAGATCAACTTGTATCATAGAAATCAAATCAGCATCAGTAAGATCATTTAAAGTCGCAATAGTATTAATGCCAGCACAGTTTACAATCACATCAACATTTCCCCTAATTTTTTTGCAATAATTTTCAATAGAAGCATTATCATTCAAATTCATTTCACGACGGGTCGGTGTTAAATTATGATACCCTTCAATTTCAAATTTATTGGCGATTGCATTACCTATTCCGCGACTACTTCCTGTTATCAAAGCGACTTTGTCCATTTCAATATCTATATAAAGTCGGTGTGACAAATTTTATTCCTATTTTAGTACTCATTTCTTTCAACATTATATTTACGTATGAATTAATTTCATTTCCTAATCTTTTTGCATGTTCATATTCCATCTTTGAAGAAAAATAATTTGATTCTCTATCAGAAGAATAGCCATCAAAGCCAGCTAGAGCAACAGCATTTACATTACATTTTATTAAAATTTTCAATAGCATGATGAAAGAGTTATCCATAAACACAGCTTCACGATCAATTAATGATTCATAATCAAAGTTAAAATCAAAACTACCGGAGGATTTTGTAAGGTTCGATGTGGCAATTGTTTTTACGACCTTTTCAAACTTGCTTATATGTGTGGCTTGCTGTAAATAACGTTTAGAGTTTGTTAAAAACAAAAATTTTATATTAAATTGTTCCGGAATATAATTTATTGCAATCACAATTGGGTTGTGATTTTTAATATATTGTATAATATTGCTCTCCTCTTCTAAAATACTAGCTCCCGGACCAATTACAAGGATCTCATTATTTTCCAATATACCCGATAACTTTTCGTAATCATTTTCAGTCTTTCGTTGATTAAACTGATATTCCGTATAGAGTTCTTCTATATAAGATTTGCTATAAAGTAGTTTAGCGTCTCCTTTCAATTGCTGTAATATTGTATTTATCGAACGTACAGAAAGTGTTTGCTTATCTAATAAATATGAAACATATTCAGGATGACAATCATTAGAAGCTGCAATAAAAGGTTTAAGTGAATAACCCCAATGAAGCATTTTATATAAATCCATAATATTACCATCTATTGCTTCAAGTATTTGGCAAATGTCGTAATGAGTCCCAAACGTTTCATTCATAAATCTAATTAAGAGTTCCAGTGGGGCATTACCAGCTCCTTTCCCCATACCGTATATCGTTCCATCTAAAAGAAGAGTTCTCGGTCTGTTACCATGGATTTTTGCCAATTCTATACAGTTTGAAAAAGCTAATTGAAAATTATTATGGGCGTGATAACCAAGCATTATGTTAGGGTCTAAATGCCTATTTAGAAACTCGTAAAAATAACTAAGGTGATTAATGAACATTAATCCATACGTATCGACGATCGAAAGAGCAAATGGGTTAACTGTGTTGACCAAACCAATGAGTTCTAACATTTTTTCTTCACTATACGTAGTGAACGAAACAGCCTGTGCAAAAACCAAATACCCCAATTCTTTAAGTTGCTGACAATATGCCAATGCCTCATGCATTAAATGCATTTTAAATATTACCCTAAAACCATCAAGAAAACTTTCATTACTGGGTTTTATATGAGTTATATCACATGTGCCATAATCAATCATAGCAACAACTTTTGTTCTTTTTTTATCTAACCCACCAAATATCTTATTGACGGATTCCGTATCTGGCATAATACTTCTGTTTATATCGAATTCTCGTCTATGATCAAGAAAACCAATTTCAATATAATCAAGTCCGGCAGAAACAACTCGTTCAAAAATATTTACTAGGGTGTTGTGCCCAAAATCCCAGTCATTATTGTAACCTCCATCACGAAGAGTACAATCCAGAAGCTGAATATTTATCATAGCTTTATCTTGTAATTTTTTTCAACAATTTTTCTTATTGCATCTCCAAAAGAGGTTTCATTTATAAAACCTATGGCCTCTTCTGTTTTTCTGACAGAAGGATTTAAAGAAACATTTCTGGTTTGGGAGATTCCCCCATAAATAAGTTTACTTTTACTGCCAATAACAATTTGCATCTCTTCGACAAACTCTTTTAGGTGTCTGGTGTCTTTTGATGCAATGTGATAAATACCAAACTTAAAATCATTTCTATTAGATAAATAATTACACAATAAATATATTTGTTTTGCACAATCTGCAACATAAAGATAATTCCAATTTTGAGTACCTGTACTCAGTTTTATCTCTTCATTTGCTAACATCTTTTGAATAGCAGATATAATCAATGTCCAGGGCCTGTCATTCGCACCGAACGTACTAAAAAGACGCAAATGCAAATATTTTATTCCAAGCACCGAACAAATTTTCGATCCTTTTTCAAAAACCTGTAATTTTGCTTTGCCATATTCAGTATCTGGTTTACAAACCGTATCTTCAGTAATTAACCCTGGGATATAGCCATATTCAGCTTGAGAACCAGCATCAACGAATAATCTACATTTCAATTTAGCTGCAATATGCATTGCATTTATTGCTAAATCAACGTTTCTGTTCTGGCTTTGAGGATTATCTCTCCCATTATGATCAGTATCAGTCCAGGCAAGATTTATGAAAACATCTGCTTCCTCGATTTGTTCCAAAATTTCATTCAAATGTTCTAAATCAGCAAAATAAACATAAATATTTTCTTTAGGAGCTATTCTCCTTAACCCTGCTGAATCCTTCCGACATACTAAATAAATGAAATTATTGTCGATGCTTGATATGTAATCGCAAAGACCCAATCCCACTAATGATGTTGCACCTGTAATTAAATACTTTGTCAATTACTCTCCTGTAATTAATGGAACAAAATAGGAAATGGATTATTCATTGTCTCATTGCGACTTATTGATAATAGTCAATG
>SESC01000101.1_pt1 | contig 36471 bp, 20 predicted proteins | sample 3171431 | NCBI WGS metagenome assembly SESC01 (sample SAMN06051868, study PRJNA518727) | freshwater metagenome | biome: subpolar coniferous forest; feature: holomictic lake; material: water; isolation source: holomictic Lake 227, 8 m depth | place: Canada: near Kenora, Ontario | collected... | reverse complement strand
AATAGCACTCACGGACTTGATGGGGGCAATTGATATGATTTATGATTATCAAACAATCGTAAATAATAAGGTGACAGATCAGCACATACATCCTGAATTGCTTCAAATTGCCGAGAAATTGTGTGCTGATAGTTTTGAATCATTATTGCCATTTAGTGACTCTATCTTTATTGTATCAAACCAACCCGATAAATTTGTTACTCAAATTTCACATTTTCTTCATCATGCTTTCTCTATTAATGGATTTCAATTTGAGGATCCAGCTAATCCCGAAGATCCTACGGAAACCACAATCCCAATAGGTTGGTCTCATGAAAGATTGCCAATTCATCGATATCCATTATTATTCAAAGGCGGGGTCAGTTATGGTGAAGTTGCAAATCTGAGATTAAATTCGATAATTGATAATGAAATTGTTCCTATTAGAAATTTGACTGGTCAGGCACTTGTAGAGGCAGTCTATTTGGAAAAAGCAGGTAAAGGCCCGAGGTTGTTTTGTAATAAGGTATTTGTTGATCAATTATCACCTGGAATCAGAGATAAGTTTATTGGTGTTTTAAGAGTTAATGAGCTTTATGAAATTTTATGGCCAGCCTCAATCTATTTTGATGAGAATGATTGTAGAATTGATATTGGAGCGTTTGATACATTATTCATTCCTGCTGTAAATCTGTGGAGAGCTTTTGGTCACATTGAAAAAGTAGGGGTTCATTATTATGAGTTTCTGAGGTTGATCATTAATGCTACTCTTCAATATCATACGCAAAAAGGTTGTGGCCGATTTGCCCGACAATATATCGAGGAGAAGATTATTAGCAATGGCTTAAGGGATGAATTGAATGAATACTTTTCTGAAATTTAAATAATTACTCAAGTATTTTTAGGGTTTAGTTTTAGCTGAAGAATGGGTGATCCTTCAGTTTTTCCGCAGTCTCCAATTTTGTTACCCGTATATACGTAAGAAATGAAACTGTTGTCCTATGACCGGTGATTTGCATGATATCACGCATTGGGATTCCTGCCAGATAAGCGTTAGTAGCGAATGATCTCCTTGCTGTATGGGTTCTGATCTCAAGCCATTTTTGAAAATTGCCGTTACCAAGTTTTTTCTCATGAGCTTTATTGCCTATCCATCTTAAAGAATCATTTGTCTTTTGATTCGACGGAATATAAATGGATTCATATTTTCCCAAGATTTCCAGAACCAAAGGTTTTACCGGAATAATGACAGGTTCATTTGTTTTTTGAGTTTTGACATACAATTTTCCGTCTTGTATTTTTTCCTTTAAAACTTTTGACCAGTCAGAATGCCTTAACCCTGTATAACAGTTCAAAACAAAAATGTCACGTATTCTTCTATACCCGGGAAACTCGATTTCCATCTCATAAAGCGTTTTGATCTCAGTTTCATTCAGGAATATTTTATCTGCATCCTCTTTGATGGCTTTGAAATCCCTTTTCTGGTGATCACGGTTTGTAGTAAGGTTATCCTGGTTCGCTTCATTCATCAATCGTTTGATCCGCTTTATGTGACTTCCTATTGTGTTTGGTTTATAGGTTTTTGCCTTCAAATAATCGGTAAACTTGATATAAAAGTCTTTTCCGATGGTATCAAAGTCGATCCTGAATGAATGCTTTTTCTCAAACTCTTCAAGATGGTTTTTAAGACCACTATAATGATCAAGGTGCTCTTTGGTGATCTTGTTCTTGTACCGTTCCTTGAAAATATCGAAATAGGTATAAAGTGTTACTTTTGGTATCAAACTTGCCTTTTTCCTTCCAGTAAACACCTTGAAAGCATCATTCATCTCTTCCGCCTTTTGGCTGACTACTTCCTCAGACAGCTTGATTCCTTTGGGGAAAATCTCATCGTATTTATCAAGAAAAAAGTTGACAGTTTCCCTCAGTCTCTTATTTTCATCCGCAAAATCTTTAACTGGTTTTATTTTCTGCGCTTCCTGGTCCCACTTCGCAACTGGCACGTGTACTCCACTGGAAAGTCTCAAACGCTTGTGATTGAATGTGAATGAGATAAGAAGAAGAGATTTCCCGTTTTTTTCCTTGTCGGGATAAAAGATTACTGAGGCCATTATTTATACTATTTTATTTGTCAGTTCAAAGGTACGAACTGTCAACTTCTTGTACAAATTTGTCAGTAAAAGTTATTAACGATCGGTAAACGTCAGTAAACATGATTTAATATTATGTAGTATTGACGGACGTTATAAAGGTATCGACCTGATTTTCAATCAACCCTATATGACCCCTTCGGAGTCACAAATACATAATGATTATCTGTGTGTTAGGAATATTTTGAACCGTTGTTGAACTGGATGGATTTTCAGTGTTTATCAAAGGGGTATTTCGCAACATAACAACCCATGGCATTTGTGAACGCTCCTGCGGCGTAAACATTTCCTGCGGCATCAGTACATAATGAATTAATCTGATCATTGGCATTCAGGCCATTATTGGTGCCCCCCAATTCACTCCAGCTGGTTTCATCCCATTTGGCCACACAATATTTTCCAACGGCATTGGAAAAAACGCCTGCTGCATATACATTTCCTGATCCATCCGTACATACCGACCAGATGTAATAATTCGGGTTGAGTGCATTGTTGCCCGAACCCAATTTTGTCCAGCTTGTTCCATCCCATTTGGCTACATAAAATTTGTTGGAGGCACTGGTAAACGCACCAGCCGCATATACATTTCCCGAAATATCGGTGCAGGTGGTATAAATCGGGCCATTGGGTCTGAGGGCATTGCTTTCGCCACCCAATGCAATCCAATTGTTGACAGGTTGTTCAACGATAATTATTTCTTCCTTTTTCTTGCAGCTGCCGGCCAGCATTAAAACCACTCACGTAATGACCAATGAGTAAATCCAAATAGGTGTTTTTATTTTCATAACGGGTAAATTTTCTGAAATTTTGATGAGTGAATATTTTGTTTACAGCTTTTATTCGTTTTCCGGAATGGTTGATGGGTTGTCCAATTACTTTGTAGTGAACGTTATCTGAGCTCCAAATCCGGTTCCTTTGTCACTCGTGGCATAAGCCCTCAGATAATACTGCGTATTAGGGCTGAGCCCTGTTATACTGGAAGTAAAAGTTCCTGTTCCGTTGCCGTTATCAGTATGAGGAGAGGAAAATTGAGTGGGGTTTTGGACGATGTCCCAGCAAACACCCTTTGCTGTTATTATACCTTCTCCTTGCGAAATTATACTTCCGCCACTGGTGGCAGTAGTTTGGGTTATATTGTAAACTGCGGTAGTTTCAATATTTGGAAAATTAATTAAGGGCGAAACAGGCCCGGTTTGACCGTACTTGGCGCAGCCTGTCAGAATCAATATTGTTGAAATAAATATCGCAAGTATCAGGTGATATTTGAGTGTCAAGATCGGTGAATTAGAGGTAAATGTTTTATTATCAGGATGAAGGTCCCTTTTCGCCATGATGATTTTTTTGGAAGTCAAATATACATCCTAAACAATGGAAACCCTAATTGGTTTGCACGACGACACATGAAACTTTTTCATAGCAATAGTTTACGAAATCTCTGTTATGGAAATGTAAAATTAGGATGGATATTTGAGATATCCGGGAATTTTAACTGACGGATAACCGGAAGTATCGATAACCTATCTAAATTTGTCCCCGAATATACCCATAAGCCATGAAAAACAAAATAATGCTGATCATTGTAATGCTGTTTGCTTCAATCCTCTCCGTGTATGCCCAACCGAAGACACAGATTGAACTCAAAGATAACTGGTACTACCTCGACGGGCAGAAGTTTTTTATTAAAGCAATCGGATATGAAATCGGCGCCCGGCCGGGACAACATCCTTACGAGGGTGAAAAGAAGGAGGATCTTGATTTAATGAAATTCGATCTGAAAGTGATCAGGGAAGGGGGGTACAATACCATTCGAACCTGGAGCCAATATTCTGAAGCTCAATTGAAACTTGTACAGGAATCGGGGCTGAAACTGATCATGGGAATAGATGTTAATCCTGAGAAAAATTATGGTGATCCTGAATTTGTGAAAGAATGTGTTGAGAAGGTGAAAAAAGTTACGGCTTATGCAAAGAAATATGATTGCATCATTACCTACCTGGTTATCAATGAACCTCAGACAGACCATATACATCAGGTAACAGGAAAGGCGTTTGTGGAGCTGATGAAAACCATGATCGATGTGATCCATAAAGAACACCCCGGAATCCCGGTAACACTGTCGGCCAATGCCATGATCAGCGATTATCTCGATGAAAATTATTTTGATGTTTATGCCTACAATTGTTACGATCATTCAGAGGCCCAGACTGCTACCATGGGTTTCACAGATTATGTCAGAGGTTTGAATGAAATGAACGGACTTAATAAACCGTTTATAACCACCGAATTTGGCTATTCGGTTTCGCATAAGGGTTATGGCCGTTATGGAGGCAATACCCTCAGACAGCAAAGTGACGGACTCATTGCAAATTACCGCGACCTTATTGATGCCGGGGCTTTGGGTATGTGCCCGTTCTATTACGCCGATGGCTGGTGGAAAGGCGGCGATAAAAACAGTCATGGTCTGGATCAGCCGGAAGAGTGGTTTGGTTTCTGGGGTTACAGCGATCGGAACGATCAATATGGTTCGCCCCGCCCTGTGTGGTTTGCCATGCGCGAATACATGAAAGGGCTGATCATCAGCCCCAAAAACAATTCAATTCATACCGGCACCTCGATTCCTTTAGAATTTTATAATGACAAGGAGGTGAAAAAAGTGACAGTAAAATTCCTTGATAAGGCAATCTATTCAAAAAATATCAGCAACGAAGGCTATTTTGCCGATCAATTGATTATTGACCCGGTTGGAATAGCAGATATGGAGCTTTCTTTCGAATTTCACGATAAGGACAATAGAATCATCAAGATCGAATCAATCAATATCCTGGCTTCAAAAACTGCTTTTGAATTGCCAAAACTGACCATCGTGGTAACTCCCGGGAAAGATTTAAATGAAGGGAAAACAGCAAGCATAAAAACCACCATAGAAACACAAGAAAATTTTAAACTCCTGGGTGATTTAAAAGTAAGTTACAATACCCATCTTGGTTGGGAAGTCGGCCCACAGGCATCCGTCTCGATTAAAGACCAGTCGGATAAAAAAATAATTACCGCCGAAAATTTCTTCAACATCCCTGATAATTGCTGGGTTGTAAACGCGTCAGCAGGAATTTCGGTTCAATATGGTAAGTTTATCTTCAGAATCCACGACCAAAAAATAATTTTCAGGGGCAACTGGGCTAAGGAGGCAGGACGTAAGTAATGACACGCTCCGGTCCGAATTTTCACCCTATAATTTGATAAACTTAACCTGAACCGGGATCCCAGATGATTCCATCCGGAGAATATACACACCGGGTTCCAGTGTTTGCACAGAAAAAGTAAAATTCCCCTGTTTCCCATAATTTGCCTCAAACGCACGCCTCTTTTTGCCAAAAACATCAAGAATCGTTAACCTGGCTGGCTCTGATGGAATGCGAGTAAAAGAAACCGTCATGACATCGTTTGCCGGATTGGGGAACAGGGTGATCCCCTGATTTCCCTCGGAATCGGGATCAATCCCCGATGGATGAAGCTGTTCAATGATCTTTTGTTTCCTGGTGGTGAAAAATGGCTTGAGCCCGTATGGGGTGTGGGAATCGCCAACGGCTTTAATAAATGAATTGTTAAAATCAGCCACCGTGTATCCATAATCCAGAGTACGATAGGTGTCCTCCACCGCAGCCTGCTGGATCAATAGTTTCAGTGAATCTATCCTGGGGAAAATTGAATCCGGGTCGATCACGGTATGGGCGATGGTATCGAGAAATAATTTATAGCGGTTGAAAAATGCCGGATATGCAAGCAATTTCTGAGCCATTGGAAGCGACATGTTCCTGTTGATCCAGTTGCGGCAGTCGCGGGTGCCCCAGTCTATACCAAACCAATCAACGCCAAAGGTATTGTCGGGATCATAGGTGATAAAGTCAAAAGTTGAATCGGCAGGATTGTCGTACAGGTAAAAATTATTTTTATTGTAGGAATAGTCATCCCAATTGCCGGTAGCCACATCCAGCGCAAGTGCCTTCAGAAAATGATCGACATTCAGTATTTTGGCAATATTCAATGCAAAAGCATCCCCCGGCTGTTGATTTAGGGCGCCGGCAAGTTGGGCAATGCGGGTATAGTCATCGTCCGATTTATTTGTTTGAAGGTCGTAAACCCGGCCCCCTGTTACGGTCGAATTTTCAAGATCCTTGTAAGTCTGCTGGTCAGGGCCGTGGTAAACGAGATCAGCCGGGTAGGAACATTTGTAGAGGTTGCCCCCGTTCTTCTTGTATACCAGCGAAAGCCACTCCTTTTCCATCTCCTCCAGGTTGGTGTAAAGTCCGTAATAGGAACCATTGATGTACATCTTCACAAAACTGGTCCTGCGCTTAACCATTCCTGCTTTTTTCCAAATGTCGTAGAAAAGTTTCTCCCGGATCATCGTCGGGTCATTGTGCTCCGCATTCAGGTTGATTTTTTTTACGCCCTGGTATTTTCGTCCTGAAACATATTCGTTGAAACTGATCTTGAACGATTTTTTTTGTGAATACCGGGAGGTGTTTCCCCTAAGGCGAAATCCGACGTTTTGGAGCGTGTCCCTTTTTATATGGTCATCGAAAATAAACCTGGCCAGGTAATAATGGTCACTGAGTACTGAATCATAAATAACAGCCAGGGAATCGGGTGAAATGGTAATGTAGATTGAACAGAGACGGGTATCATCAAACAGTGTGTTTTGCGCACTGACTGTTCCGGAGAAAAGAAGAACAAACAAGCCGCTGAGCAGGAAATTTTTCATTTGGAAGTTAGATTAAAATAGTAACAGTTATTCCTGATTTTCTTTTCAATGACCTTTGTATCCTTTGCTCACCTCATCGAGCAGGAGAATATCCTCATCCGAAAGCCTGAATTTCAGGGCGCCCGTGTTTTCAGCTGCATGGTTTGCTTTGGTAGCCCCTGGGATGGCCACTACGGTCTCCCCGCTGAAATTGATCAGCCAGTTGAGTGAAATCTGGGAAGGGGTTACATTATATTTTACTGCAAGTTTTTTTACCATTTCTGTCACTGGGCGGCTTTTCTCCATTCCCTTCGGCCTGAACCCGGAAGAATACTTTCTCCAGCCAATATTTTTCAACAGGACCGGGTTGTCATGAAATTTTCCGGTAACAAGTCCCTGAGCCAGGGGAGAGTAGGCAATGATGGTTATTCCAAGCTCCTTTGCGGTTTCGAGGATCCCGTTGGTCTCGATGCCCCGGTTTAGCAAACTATACTGAACCTGGTTTGAAACAAGGCTGATCCCCGAATTCCGGAGCGTTTGCCAGGCGCTGCGCATCATCTTTGCCGAAAAATTGCTTACCCCGATGTGTCGGATTTTGTTTGAACGCAGCAATTCCGCCATGGCCTCCATTTCTTTGATTTCGGATGAAAATCCCCATGGCTGGTGAACCTGATAAAGATCAATGGGGAAGGGACTCAGGGCCTGGAGCCGGTCATCGATGGTTTTTACAATACTGGAGGCGGTCCTGAACATAGGCCACCATTTGGTAGCAATAAAAACATCGCCCGGTTTTTTCCCGAGGGCAACCAGCGATTTAGACAGTATCTTCTCCGAAGCGCCCTGACCATATACCTCAGCAGTATCAAACCAGTTGATGCCCCCTTCCAGGCTGATGCGTACGACATCGCGGATCAGTTCATCCTCGAGGGAGGGCCAGAATTTCCCTGCCAGGTTGCCCTGCTTGCTGAATTGCCAGCATCCGAGCCCGATGGGCGTGATCTTAACCCCGGAATTACCCAGGTTTCTTAATGGGATGATCGTCTCTGTTAACATAAGCCGGATTTAAAATGAATCTTTTTTAGTCTTTAAATAGATTTTACGGTTAAAACTATAGAAACGTGCAGGCTTGTGCGACACATCAACCTGCTTTTCATTGATCGGGGTAATGTAGGGCATGTTGGCAACCTTTTTTCGGAAGTTGCGCTTATCAAGTTTGGTCCCCAAAATGACTTCGTGCAGTTGCTGAAGCTGCCCGAGGGTGAATTTAGGGGGCAGCAGTTCATAAGCAATGGGTTTTAACATCAGGTCGGTACGCAGCACCTGCAGTGCCTGGTGCAAAATGGAAAGATGGTCAAAGGCCAGGTCATTGACCTCTGAAACAGTATACCAGCGTGCATTTGACTGAAGGACAAAATGAGAAGCCTTGTCCTGATCAATGTTGATCAGTGAATAATAGGCAACAGTGACTACGATCTCCTCGGGATGATCAATGCTGTTAAGCCAGACCATATCCCGTGGCTGCCGCTTAAGCCTGTCGGGTGATCCGATCGCTGAAAATTGCTTGAGATAAATATTATTGAGCCCGGTAAGTTCTCTCAGGACCCGTGTTGCTGCTGTATCCAGGTCTTCGTCTTTGCGCACCAGGTCTCCTGGTAATTTGAGGTCATTGTATTCTTTCCCTTCAAAGTGCATGTTACGTTCGATCAATAAAATATCGAGTTTTCCGAACTCGAAGCCAAACACTACACAATCGACCGATACATGCGGGTTAAGATTTATGGGCGCATTTGAATCTACCATATACAATAATAATTGTGCGAGGAATCGCAAATTCAATTTGAAGGGATGGCAAAATTATATGAAAAGAATGGAACCCCATTTCGGAAAAAAACCATTTTTTGCTAAAGTAATAGAAAAATCATTTTAAACTTTATAACTTAGTGTTTTTATTACACTATCTATATTATATTGTGTAACTTTTAAACCTGGTTTAATTTATACTTTGAGAAATGAAACAAGGACGACTTAAATCAATTGATGCCCTCAGAGGCTTTGATATGTTCTGGATATCAAGCGGTGATGCATTCTTTATCGCATTGTTCACCTTTGTCAACACACCCTTCTTTAAAGATATGGCATTGCAGTTGGATCATCCATCCTGGGCGGGATTTCGGTTTTATGACATGATATTTCCACTTTTTCTGTTCATCATGGGGGTGGTTATGCCCCTGTCAATTACCCGCAGGCTTGAGCGGGGTGATTCCAGGAAAAAACTATACCTTCATGTTTTTCAGCGAACCATCCTTCTTATTTTACTAGGCCTTGTTTATAATGGACTTTTTAATTTTGATTTTGCCGGGCAGCGATATACCGGCGTGTTGCAGCGATTCGCGGTAACCTATTTCTTTGCTGCCATCATTGTGATGAATTTTAAAAACAGGGGTCAGTTGATCTGGGCTGGTTCGATTCTCATTATTTATTGGCTTATCCTGCTTTTTATCCCTTCCCCCGGATTTCAACCCTATGACCTTACTCCCCAGGGCAATCTGTGCGGCTATATCGACAGAAAATTTTTGCCGGGATCCTTTTGTTGCTATACCTACGGTGATAATGAGGGCATCCTGACAATGTTCCCGGCCATAGCGAACGTACTGTTTGGTGTTCTTGCCGGCCGGTGGCTGCTGGGTGAAGATGAAAACAATAAAAAGGTAAAAAATCTTGTCATTGCAGGGGCCTGCTTTATTGCCGGCGGATTATTATGGAGCCTTGTTTTTCCGGTTAACAAGTATTTATGGACCGGATCTTATGTTTTACTTACCAGCGGGATATCCTTTTTACTGCTCTCCCTCTTTTTCTGGATTATCGATGTAAAAGGATATCACCGCTGGGCCTTTCCTTTTATCGTCATCGGGTTAAATCCCATAACCATTTATGTGGCCCAGGGTGTTTTTGATTTTGGCATCATAGCCAATATCTTCATTCATGGGTTTGCTGATTCCTTCGGTAGTTTTAAGCCCGTTTTTTTCCAGTTCAGTGTCATCCTGGTAAAATGGCTGTTTTTATATTTCCTCTACCGGAAACAAATATTTCTGAAAGTATAAAAACCGGTTTGTTAAATAACTTATTATCAGACTATTGAATTAATGAACCCACTTTATCTAAAAAAAAATATTTTTTTTAGATAAAGTGCTTGGAAAATTAGTTTTATTATTTATAACTTAGTGTCGTTATTACACTATGTATATTTTGTAAGGGTATTGGGGGCAGATTCAGGAATTTAAGGTTTTTTTATAATTTCAAATAGTTGATTATTAATTATGTATGAAAATTTACCTTGTTGTCCTCATCGTCACCGATCCTTGTCATCCTTTTATTTATTTTGCATAGAACAAACATAATCCGACAAAAAAACAAAAAAAAGTTAAAAAAAGTAAATTGTCGAAGGTGTTTTTTTCTTTTCAGCATTCGATTATAGTATATTTGCCATAAATAACCTAGTAATTAACTCTTTAAATTCAAACCAAAATGAAAAATGTGTCCAAATTCAGTTGGGTGATTTACTTTTTGTTGATTATCCCGCTCATCATCTCGTGCAAGAAAACGACAACAGAGCCTGATGTCATTGCCGACTTTACCTATTTGGTTGATAAAACAGATTTCAAAAAAGTCGCTTTTACCAGTACTGCACAGAATTATGCTTCGCTCAAGTGGGATTTTGGTGATCAAACCTCATCCACTGAAGCTAACCCGGTTCATACTTTTGCCGCTGTTGGAACCTTTGCCGTAAAACTTACAGCTACATCACCTTCCGGAGTGAATGATGTCATTACCAAACAAATTACCATTGCCGATCCGAACGCCGAATTGACGAAACTGGTTGGTGAAACTTCCAAAACCTGGAAACTGCTTCGCGTTACCACAAGCGGACGTTATCCGCTGCAATGCGGCCCTGAAGATCACTCTACCATTTGGTGGGCCATGGGAAAAGACAACAATGAAATTGCCAATCGTCCCTGTATGCTCAACGATGAATGGACCTTCGGCCGTGATGGCTCATTGAAAATTGACCTTAAAGGAGATTACTGGGCAGAAGGTGGCATGTTTATGCCTGAAAATATTTGCGCATCCACTGATCAGATGCTTGGACCCAATGGGGAAGACCTTTCCGCATGGGGTGGTGGAAATTTCACTTTTGTGTTGACCACCGGAACGACTTCTACGCTCAAGTCAGTTGGACTTGGCGCTTTTATCGGATTCTTTAAACTTGGAAATGGCTCTGAAACCAAAGTTCCCCTGGAATCAGTTACCTACAATGTTGTTACCCTTACCGATGGCCCTATTGATACGCTGATCGTTGAAGGCATTTACAAATGGGATCCCGCCGTATCAGGTGGTTACTGGAGATTTGTCCTCATGCATTATGACAACCCAGCCGATGAACCTCCCATTCCAGGAAATAAACCAAATGTTTCCTTTACAACTGAAATCAGTGGTCAGACTGTGATATTCAATAATACCACATCAGGCGCAGATTCATACCTGTGGGATTTTGGTGACGGACAAACCTCTACCGAACAGAATCCAACCCATACTTACACGGGAGGACCATTTACTATCACCTTGTCAGGCACCAATGCAAATGGAACGAGCACTGCATCTGCCGTAATCTTTATTTCAACTGCCGACCTCACCGATGCTATGTTACAGGGAGCTGCGTGGAAAGTTCAGGTTTCAGATAAATCTGTCTTTGTAGGTCCCGGACTTGGAAAAAGTGACTGGTGGTCTTTGCCAAAAAGTTTCATGACGGGTGGCACAGGCGCGGACGACTGGACCTGTTTACCTGACGATGAATTTACCTTCGGCGCAGGAGGTTCATATACATACAATACTATGGGAAGTGCCCGCAATGACAACTATTTCGGCGATCCAAACGGTTGCTGGTCTGATGTGCAAATTGCAGGAAGTACCACAGGCGGTGCTGCATTTGGCAGTGCAACCCACACATATGTACTTACCCCTGCAACAGGAACCACAAGACCAATCATTACACTGACGAATGGCACACTTACAGGTGGAGGTGCGGCCGCAGCGTTTCTTGGTTTCTATAAAGGATATTATGGTGGTGAGAACGCTAAAAAATCAGATGGAACATATCCTATTGCAAATGGTGGTTTTGCTACCAACACCTATGAAGTAATGGGTTATGCAAATACCGGGTCAAAAGAGTATTTGTTTGTTTCAGTTGATATCACAGCAGCCCATGACGGAACATCTGCCTGGTCTGTCATCCTGGAACGCTAATCCTAATTTTTAAAAATTGCTTGACAAAGAACAGGAGTGGGCCGGTTTTGCCTCACTCCTGTTCTTTTATAAAATAGTTTGAGTGCCGTCATTTGTACGTTTCAAAACAATTTGTACCACATGAAATCCCTGATTTTATTCATATTACTCGGCTTCGCCCGGGTCTGCGTTGCACAAACGGAAGTACTTGTCTGGAGTGATGAATTCGACGGAACAGGTGCCCCTGATCCTTATAGCTGGTCACATGATTTAGGCGCCGGTGGCTGGGGAAACAACGAGGTACAGACCTATACAAATTCCACCCAGAATTCACGGAAGGAAAATGGCAAACTGATCATCGAAGCAAAAAAGCAGGGGAATACATGGACATCGGCCAGGCTGATTACCAACAACAAACACGAATTCAAATACGGCCGTGTGGTATTCAGGGCCAAGCTTCCTGTAGGATCCGGAACCTGGCCGGCACTCTGGATGCTCGGTGAAAACTTTGCCACCAAGGGCTGGCCTGCCTGCGGCGAAGTCGATGTCATGGAGCATGTTGGCAAGGATCCGGGCTGGGTACACAGTGCCCTGCATACCCCTTCAAGCCATGGAGCAACCGTAAATACCCAGGGAAAATACATCACTTCATGCCAGACCGAATTTCACAATTACGAAATGAACTGGAAATACAATAAAATTGAATTCAGAATCGACAGCGTTTTATTTTACACTTACAGCCCAACCGTGAGAAACGGATCCACCTGGCCTTTCGACCTCCCATTTTTCCTGATCATGAATGTTGCCATGGGTGGAAACATGGGGAGCGATCCTCAGTATGAAACAGGAGGTTTGAAAAATGGAATTGATCCCGCACTCTCTTCAGCTATCATGGAGGTTGAGTATGTCAGGGTATACCAATACCCGGCTTCGGTTGAAGATCCTTTGGATGGTGATGGTTCAAAAGATACTGAACACTCATTTCTCTTCCCAAATCCAAGCGATGGAAAAATTCAGATAAGCCTTCCGTTTGGAACAAATGCCACGGGAACGATCTATAATTTATATGGTAACAATGTTTTTCAATTTATTGCCAACGATCCTGCGACACAAATCGATGTGTCGGGCCTTTCTAAAGGAATTTATTGCATTGCCTTGCGGTCAGAAGGAAAAATTCGTACAAATAAACTGATTATCAAATAATTAATTTAACACTTTTATTATGAACAGATTATTTGCACTGTTTTTTTTCATGATCTTTTCCCTGTCTGTTTTCGCACAAGGCAGGATGATCACCGGCAAAGTTACTGATGCCACTGGACTCGGGATTCCCGGTGTGACAGTTCAATTGGTTGGTACAACGATCGGAACGGTTACTGACGTAAACGGAGCGTACCAGGTCAAAGTTACCAACGAAGTAATAAAATTCAGCTGTATCGGATATGTAACTCAGGAGATTGCTGTAACAAACCAGGTTACCATCAATGTGGTGTTGAAAGAAGAGACTACAACACTCAACGAAGTGGTAATCATTGGATATGGCACGCAAATGAAGAAGGATCTGACTACCGCGGTATCGACGATCGACCAGAAAGCTATCAGGGACCGGCCCATGGTTTCAGCTGTGGAAGCTCTCCAGGGAAAGGCGGCCGGCGTTCAGGTCGTCCAGCCATCAGGAAAACCCGGTGCCGGCATTTCGGTACGTGTACGCGGTTCAACGTCGGTGTTGGCAGGCAATGAACCGCTTTACGTGGTTGACGGCGTTCCCACCACGGATATTCGGGGGTTGGACCCATCGGACATCGCCTCGATGAGCGTATTAAAAGATGCATCATCTTCCTCCATATACGGAGCCCGGGCAGCCAACGGCGTGGTCCTGATCACCACACAGCGTGGTAAAGAAAGCGCCCCCGTTATTCGCTTTAATACCTATTTCGGTTTTTCAAAACTGGGAAAGCAGATCGAAGTGCTGTCCACGAAAAAATATCGTGACCTGATGGATGAGATTAAAATTGGCCCTCTGGATCCGACAGCCACTGGTTATACGAACTGGCCTGACATGGTATTTGGCACAGGATATAATCAATCCTACCAACTGTCGTTTTCAGGTGGAGGACAAAAATCACAGTACTATGTTTCCATCGGATACCTGGGCGACCAGGGTATCGTTAAACCGGCCCTGTTTAACCGGTATTCTGTCAGGGTCAACCTTGACAATGAGTTGAGACCATGGCTTAAGTTTGGAACAAACATCAACATCTTACGCTTGCAAACCAAAGATACTCCGGATAATGCAAGTTCGGGAAGAGGAGGTGTTATCATGAGTGCCCTCAATACGCCGCCATTCCTCAGTGTTTACAGCAAAACAAATCCTAACCAGTTTGATCCCAACCCCTTTCAGCCCTCCTGGGAAAACCCGGTAGCCTATATGGAAGGACCAGACCAGGAATCAATTGACAACCATATCATTGGCAATATGACCGCAGAGGCCACCATCATCAAAGGGTTGAGCTTTAAAACCAACTTTGGCGCTGATTTCAACAGCCACCAATGGGATTATTACCTGGATCCGTTCCGGACAAATTATGGCCGGCAGCAGAATGGAATTGGTCGTTCCGACAAGGGAAACACCTTTACCTGGCTGTGGGAAAACACCCTCAACTTTGCCAGGTCATTTGGTAAACACAATATCACCGCGCTCGCGGGCAGCAGTATCCAGAAAAGCAAATACAACGATTCCTATATCGAAGGGAATGACTTCCCGGCAAATTCATCGGTTACAACAATTAATGCAGCCAACAGTGTGAGAGGCAACACTACCCAGGAGGAATGGGCACTGGCCTCCTTCTTTGGAAGGGCAACCTATGATTTTAACAGCAGATACTACCTGACCGTAAGTTTGCGCAGCGATGGTTCTTCAAAACTCGCAAATCAATGGGGAACCATGCCCTCATTTTCTGCAGGCTGGAGAATTTCATCGGAGAAGTTCATGAAGAAACTGACCTTCATCGACGACCTGAAGCTGCGTGGTGGCTGGGGTAAAAACGGGAACCAGGAAGGAATCTCAAATTATGCACGCTTCGGACTGATCACCTATTATACACGGCCTCAAACCAACCCGTTATCCGGACCCGGTTCAGTGCAGACCTCCTACGGAAACCCTGACCTGAAATGGGAAACAACCGCGCAGACAAATATCGGGCTTGATCTGACAATGTTCAACAACCGTGTTACCATCAACATTGATGCCTACCTGAAGAAGACCAGCGATGTGCTGCTGAATGTTCAGTTACCCAACACAATGCCGATCACCAGCATTCAGACAAATGCAGGGACCATTGAGAACAAGGGGATTGAATTTAACATCAATACGGTAAACCTGAATAAAAAACTCAGATGGGAAACCAGTTTCAACATGTCCTTCAACCGCAATAAAGTCACCAGTCTCCAGTATACGGATGTATATTATTTCGGACGGATCTACAGCAATAACCAGGATGTCTCCATTGTGAAGGCCGGCTTGCCGCTTGGCTCTTTCTTTGGATATATCGCTGAAGGGGTAAACCCGAAAACAGGCGATATGATGTTCAAAGATGTCAACAATAACGGCATTCTTGACCCGGGCGACCGTACGGTAATAGGGAACGCCCAGCCAAAATACATATTCGGGATAACCAACACCTTTAAATACTGGCGGTTTGATCTCAACCTGTTTGTTCAGGGAAGTTATGGCAACGATATTTTCAATGCGACCCGGATTGACCTGGAGGGGATGTTCGACAGCAAAAACCAATCGATCGTTGTGCTTGACCGCTGGACCCCGACAAACACCATAACCGATATTCCAAGGGCTGTTGGCGGCGGGAATGTTGATAATGTCCGGAATTCGACCCGGTTTATTGAAGACGGCTCCTATGTGCGGTTAAAATCGGTAACCCTATCCTATAAAATCATTGACAACAACCCAAAGATAAAAGCCATTAAAAAGCTTTCGGTGTATGTCACAGGTGAAAACCTTCTGACACTCACCAATTACAGCGGTTTTGACCCGGAGGTGAATGCATTTGGCAGCAGTGCCACTGAACTCGGAATCGACTATGGAACCTATCCGCAGTCAAAAACCCTTATCGTTGGACTCAATATTGAATTTTAAAAATTAAAACTATGAAAAGGTTATTCATAATTTCAACCATATTGTTTGTTGCCATCCTGTTCGATTCCTGCAACAAATTTCTTGATTTGCAGCCTGTCTCCAATGGCATTGCCACGGGATCCACTGACTCCATTACCTATAAAACGGCGAGCGAAATAGAAGCCGCTCTGGCCGGGGTATATTCCGGTTTTAAAAACGAATATTTTGAGCTGGATTATTTCGTCAATGGCGATGCACAATCGGACGATGCCTACGCGGGTGCCGACAATCCTTCAAACTTCCAGATCGACGACTTTAAAATCGATGCCACCAATTCCAATGTGAGCCGCGATTGGGCCTATCTGTATTCGATCATTGGAAATGCAAACTCTGTTATTAACAATGTTGCTGCCGTTCCTGATCCGGCTTTGACCCCGGAGCGGAAAAACGAGATACTTGGAGAAGCTTCATTTATCAGGGCTTTTATGTATTTTCAGCTTGTTCAGCAATGGGGTGATGTTCCCTTGCAGTTAAAGGAGGTTAAAACCATCAGCGCTGACCTGTTGCCCGAAATTTATTCGATCCTCTTTCCACCCCGTTCGGCGGCAGCGGATGTTTACAAACAGATCATCCTGGATCTTGAGACCGCGTTGGCCAATGTTAAACCGACTGCCACGAACAAGGGATTTATCACAACGGGCGCTGTAAATGCAATTCTTGCAAAGGTATATGCCACCCAGGATCCGCACGACTGGCCCAAAGTGCTGACATACTGTAACAATGTGATTGCCGGCGGATACAGCCTGTTGCCTGATTACCACATGCTTTGGGATAATCTTCACAAAAATTCGACTGAATCCATTTTTGAGATCAATTATACCGGAGGAAGCACCGATGGCAACTGGGGAGCATCCATGTTCCGCGGACTTGATTGGAAAAAATTCAACATTCCTTCCAATGATCTTGTGAAGGCATTTGACACGGAGAAAGATACGGTGAGAAAAAATGCTTCGATCATCTGGATCGATGTTACCGGAAAATGGTCGGATATACATTGGCCTCAGACAAATTATCCTTTTCTCAACAAATGGCATAATTTCGAACAGGGGAGTGATCAGAATTATATATTTATCAGGCTGGCCGATATTTTATTGCTGAAGGCAGAAGCCCTGAACGAAACTGGCGATCTGGCTGGTGCAGCCGACCTGGTGAATGTGATCAGGAGCCGTGCCAAACTGGCCAACACCACTGCGAATTCACAGGCAGCCATGCGCCTTGCCATTGAAAAGGAACGCAGGCTCGAACTGGCCTTTGAAGGCGTCCGCTGGTTCGATCTGAAGCGGACCGGAAGAGCCATTGATGTGATGAACAGTGCCGTTGGTCCCGACGATGTTCCGCTGGGTTATAATCTTACGCAAAACAGATTGGTGTTTCCTATCCCGCAGGCTGAATTGGATAAAAACACCAAACTGGTTCAAAATCCTGGATATTAACCTGCTTTATATTCCATGGGATGATAGTTCATTTTGTCAAGGCAGTTCAGATAATGCAAAATGAGTTTTACTGGAAATACAAAGGTTACTGCCGTCAGTTTTTGACGATGGCAATCTTTTTTTTCCTGATGAGTTGTAAAGCCAAAGACGGATCGGCAGGACCTGAACCAACACCTTCAGACGAAATTGGCAAAGCGCATGTATGGCTTACCAAAGGGGATAAATCGAAACTGTTGAATAAGGAGAGTGACCTTTCCGTCACGAAATCCATTTCATCCGCATCTCCATTGATCAATGTGGACACGGTTTCAGTGCTTCAGTCGATCGATGGATTCGGTGCCGCACTTACCGGCTCTTCAGCCTACCTTCTGCATAATAAATTAAGCATGGGTTCAAGGCAGACATTGCTCCGGCAGTTGTTTGATCCGGTCATTGGCGCCGGTATATCCTATTTAAGGCTGACCATTGGCGCTTCCGACTTTTCCCTTTCTGATTATACCTACGATGACCTTCAGTCAGGTCAGACTGACTTTACCCTGCAACATTTTTCCCTGTCAGGAGACACTGTGGATGTAATTCCCATGCTGAAGGAGATAAACCAGTTATCACCTGGTATCAGCCTGGTTGGCTCCCCATGGAGTCCGCCGGCCTGGATGAAAACAAACGGCAGCCTGAAGGGTGGAAAACTGAAAACCGATTGCTACGATGTTTATGCCGATTACTTCATCAGGTACATCAGGGCGATGAAAGACCGCGGTATCACCATGACCGCAATTACACCGCAAAATGAACCGCTTTACTCTACTGCAGGCTATCCATGCATGGAGATGCAGGCGGGTGACCAGGCAACGTTCATAAAAAGTCATTTAGGCCCCAAATTTCAAGCTGCTGGAATCGACACCAAAATAATTATCTACGATCACAACTGGGACAACACCAGTTATGCGATTTCGGTTTTGAATGATGCAGATGCCAGCCAATATATTGCCGGTTCGGCCTTTCATGCCTATGCCGGTGATGTTTCTGCCATGAGCGTTGTGCATAATGCCCATCCTGACAAAGGACTGTATTTTACAGAGATATCCGGGGGAGCCTGGGCTACCGATTTCGGCTCCAACCTGATGTGGAACATGAAAAATATCTTTATCGGGACAACGCAAAACTGGTCAAAATGTGTACTGCTATGGAACCTGGCGCTTGATCAGAATTATGGTCCAACGAACAATGGATGCAACAACTGCAGGGGAGTGGTCACCATCAACTCATCCAACGGACTGGTTACCTTTAACGAAGAGTACTATTCCATTGCCCATTTTTCAAAATTTATCAGGCCCGGGGCGGTGAGGGTTGGAATCAGTTTGCCCTCGGCACTGACGGAAACCGGGGCGGTTGCCTTTATGAATCCCGATGGTTCAAAGGCAATGATCGTTTGCAATTACAGCTCCTCTGTCAAAACCTTCAGTGTACGCCAGGGAGTGAAGTATTTTTCATATTCAATTCCTGCTCAATCAGTGGCATCAATAGTATGGTAAAAGAGACGATAAATATTCCGGAACAACTAAATAAATATTACAGATAACCAATCATTTAAATTTACCTAAACCAAAACATCATGAAAAAAAAGTACCCTGATTTTCCAAAGTACAGCATGTTTGGAAGGAGACTGATCCTGCTAGCCGGTTTCCTCTGGCTTTGCGTTACTTCGATCGTCGCACAAACCACCTTTCAGTTCACTGGAACCGTGGCCGATAAAACCGGTGAAACCCTGCCCGGGGTTAGCGTTGTTATTAAAGGAACCACAAACGGTGCAGCTACCGATATTAACGGAGCCTTCAAGGTAACCTCAGCGAATGCATCAGAGACCCTGGTATTTTCATTCGTGGGATATTATACACAGGAAATAAAGGCTACTGCCGGCGTTCCAATGAAAGTCGTGCTGGTCAGCAGTACGGTTGGTCTTTCTGAATTGGTTGTGATTGGTTATGGCACGCAGAAGAAAAGCGTTGTAACCGGTGCCATTTCAAAGGTAAAAAGCACCGATCTTGAATACATGCCCATTGTCCGGATTGAACAAGCCCTTCAGGGAAGGGCAACAGGGGTGACCATTGCCTCCAGCTCAGGACAACCCGGGGCCTCCTCGACTGTTAGGGTTCGTGGTACAACCACCATCAACAACAGCAATCCGCTTTACGTTGTGGATGGTGTGCCGATTGACAACGGCGGAATTGATTATTTGAATTCAGATGATATTGAATCCATTGAGGTTTTAAAGGATGCTGCATCAGCAGCGATTTACGGTACTCGTGCTGCAAGCGGGGTAATCATTGTGACGACTAAAAAGGGAAAAGCTGGAAGTCTGAAAGTTGGTTCAGGCGGCATGCAGGTGAGTTTCAATGCCTATTACGGCACCCAATCCCCTGCAAAAAAACTTGACGTGTTGAATGCAACAGATTATGCCACCTTAAGGAACGAGGCCTCTGTGAATGGAGGAGGCCCGGTAATATTCCCAAATCCCCAATCGCTGGGAACAGGGACCGACTGGCAGAGTACGATTTTCAACAATTCAGCTAAAATTCAGAATTATGAATTGAGCATCAGTGGCGGAAATGACAGGTCTACTTACTATACATCCATAGGATATTTTTCACAGGAGGGGGTAGTGGCCACATCCATCTCGAATTATAACAGACTGAACCTGCGATTCAACTCGGCCCATAAAGTAAAAGACTGGCTCAGGTTTGGGAATAACATTGGATATTCACACATCAAGAGCAAGGGCTCGCTGAATACAAACAGCGAATATGGTGGACCGCTCTCTTCAGCCATCAACCTTGATCCCATCACGCAGGAAGTTATAACAGATCCTGCAATCATTAACTCATCCCCCTATAATGATCACCCCGTGGTAAGGGATGGGAATGGAAATCCTTACGGAATTTCTCAATATGTTGGCCAGGAGATGACAAACCCGCTGGCATACATCCAAACACACCAGGGAAATTTCGGATGGTCCGACAACCTGATCGGCAACATTTATGCAGAAATCGAGCCCATCAAGGGGTTAAAGGTAAAATCGGATATCGGGGCCAAGCTTGCATTTTATGGTGATGAGAGTTTTGCACCTGTTGCCTATTTAAATGCCTCCTCTTATACCTCCAATAATTCCTATTACCGTTCCAGCAACAGGGGGTTGATATGGAACTGGGAAAACACAGCATCTTATACCCGGAGTTTTGGGAAACACAATGGAACAGTCCTGATCGGAACCAGCGTGTATGTCGAAAATTACATCGGGGTGAATGCTACCTACAAGAACCTGCCGGTAAATACATTCGATGAAGCCTCTATGAATTACAATGTAGTGGCTTCCGACCGGATCGGTGGCGGTTGGGAAACGCCCGACCATAAGGTCAGTTCGATGTTCGCACGATTGATCTATAATTTCAACGAAAAGTATTTGTTTACCGGAATCATTCGCCGTGACGGTTCTTCAAGGTTTGGAAGCAACAACAGGTATGGTATTTTCCCCTCGGCTTCAGTCGGCTGGGTCGCAACACGCGAAAATTTCTGGCCTGAAAATAAAGTCGTGACTTTTGTAAAACTTCGTGGTTCTTACGGGGTGAACGGGAATGACAACATTGGTGATTTCCAGTATGTTTCAACAGTCGGCGGAGGACGGAATTACACCTTTGGCAACGACGATTATGTAATCGGATACAGCCCGAACGCACCTGCAAATCCTGATTTGAAATGGGAACAAACCAGCCAGCTGGACCTGGGTTTTGAGGCGACTTTCTTTGAAAACCTCACCCTGGTTTTTGATTGGTTCAATAAGAATACAACGGGCATGTTACAGCCGGTGATTTTACCAGGTTATGTTGGTTCTGCCGGATTCCCGACAGGGAATGTGGGCTCCATGTCAAACAAGGGAGTTGAAGTCGAATTGGGCTACAGCAAAAAAGTTGGCCAGTTCGATCTGAAATTTAGTGGGAATGCCTCCTACCTTAAAAATGAGATCACCGACCTTGGAACAGTTGAATATATCTCAGGTGCTACTTTCCAGTCAAGTGCCTATGAAATAAGCCGGTTGGCCGTTGGTCACCCAATGGGCGCTTTTTATGGTTTCGAAGTCCTTGACATCTTTCAATCCTTGTCGAAAGTTCAAAGCTATGTTGACAAGAACGGGAACATGATCCAGCCCAATGCCAAGCCCGGTGATTTTCGTTTTGCCGACCTGAACGGGGATGGAAAGATTGATGCTAGCGACCGTACCTTTATCGGAGATCCCACACCTACATGGTCTTATGGTTTTACGATCAATGCAGCCTTCAAGGGAATTGACCTGATGGTGTTCTGCCAGGGTGTTGCCGGTAATGATGTTTTTAACGGATTACGCCGTCTCGACATTGCCTCGGCAAACTGGACCTCCGATGCACTGGGCCGGTGGACAGGTACAGGAACATCCACGGATTATCCAAGGTTGGTTAATGGCGATCCGAACGGAAATTTCAGCAAGCCCTCCACCTTCTTTTTAACGAATGGTGCCTATTTCAGGTTTAAGACCATCCAGTTAGGCTACTCACTTCCCAAGACGATCATCAACAAGGTGGGGATTCAGAATCTCCGTGTATATGTAACTGCCAACAACCTCTTTACCTTTACCAAATATCAGGGTTATGATCCGGAAATCGGGGGAAGCAGTTATGGAATCGACCGGGGCGTTTATCCCCAGGCGCGCGCCTTCATGCTTGGTTTAAGTGTTACTTTTTAATAACGTCTAAAGATGAAAAAAATGAAAAAACTGAATATATACCTGAGTGTACTGCTGGGAGTTATACTCCTGGGCTCTTGTTCAAAAAGCTGGCTGGATGTGGATCCAAAGGGAACCACACTTGAAACCAATTATTATAAGAATGCTGACGAAGCCTATAAAGGGCTGGTGGCTGCCTATGATCCCCTTGGAACTGAATGCGGAAAAACATATTCAAACAAGATAGGACCCCTCAATTCAGCTTCCGACGACTGTTATGCTGGTGGAGGCAGTTCCTCGGATGTACCCGCCTGGCAGGTTTGGAACAATTACACCCTTGATGCTGCCACCGGAATCCAGGCTGATTTCTGGAGCAGGAACTTTACCGGGGTTTACAGGGCGAATACCCTTCTTTCAAAACTTCCGGCGGTCCCCATGGATGATGCCCTGAAGGCAAGGTTTGTAGCCGAATGCAAATTCCTGAGAGCCTATTTCTATTTTGATTTGGTACGGCTTTTCAAAAATGTACCATTATTCACGGCTCCTCTGGCTCCGAGTGAATATTTTAATGTAACACAAGCCTCTCCCGAAGCGGTCTATGCGCAGATTGAAGCGGATCTGAATGAAGCGATTGCAATACTTCCGGAAGCTGTTCCGGTGAGCGAAAATGGTCGCGCTACAAAGCTGGCTGCCATTGCATTGCTGGGAAAGGTGATCCTTTTTCAGAACAATGAAAGCCGCATGCTTGAGGCAGCCGATCTCTTTGAGCTGGTCAATACCTCGCCAAATTATGCCTTGCAAAGTGACTTTGGCATGATCTTCCGCCCGGATAATAAATTCAACAGTGAGTCTGTTTTCGAAATTGTTCATACTGCCAAAGCCATGTCAGGCTGGGAGTCATGGCCCAACTTTGAAGGCAATGTCTATACACAGATGTGCGGTCCGAGAGCCTTTACCGGTCCAACCTATGTAGCCGGCTATGGATTTAACCCAATCACCCCCGAACTGGTTGCCGTGATGAAGAAGGATCCCCGTTACAAATACACCATCGTCAATATTGACAGTCTGAAAACAGCTGGCATTTGTACCTATGAAAAGAGCTATCAGAATACCGGGTATTTTGTGGCGAAATTTGCTCCCCTCAAGGAATTTTATTCAACCATCGGGGGTGACCCGGTCCTGAATTATCCCAACGATGTCATGGAGATCCGTCTGGCCGATACCTACCTGATGGAAGCAGAAGCATTGGTCAGGGGCGGAGGAAATGTTGGACTGGCACAAAGCTATCTGGACCGGGTGCGTGCACGTGTAGGTCTTCCTCCGGTACCGGCCACCATGGAAAATATCAAGCTGGAACGCCGGCTGGAGCTGGCCACCGAAGGACACCGATGGTTCGACCTGGTTCGCTGGGGAGATGCCCCGACGATGTTGGCCTCGAAGGGATTTACCACGGGGAAAAATGAGATCCTGCCCATTCCCCTTGCTGAACTCGCAAACACAAAACTGGTGCAGAATCCGAAATATTAATGCTTATATTTGTTGACAACAGTTAGGATGACCATGGGCTGTCTTAAGAGAAATCAGACCTTTTAAGACAGCCTTTTTCTTCATTCTTAAAGGTTATCCATATGATACTGACTCTAATGATTCGAGATAGAATTTTCCGGGTAAAATTGTTACTGGCGTTGCTGCTTTCCATGGCAGCGATGGTCGCTTCTGCGCAAGGCCTGAAGACCAGCGGAAAGAAAATGGTTAATCAGAACGGAGCAGAAGTGCTTTTAAGAGGGATGGGCCTGGGCGGCTGGATGCTTCAGGAACCCTACATGATGGAGATGAGTGGGTTCGCAAGCGCGCAATGGCAGATTAAATCAAAGATCCAGTCGCTTATCGGGCATGACAATACAGAGGCGTTTTATGATGCATGGCATGCCAACCATTGCACGAAAACGGACATTGATTCCATGTCGGCCTGGGGATTCAATTCAGTAAGGCTGCCGATGCACTATAATCTTTTTACGTTGCCAACAGAGGATGAACCTGTTGCAGGAACAAACACCTGGATTGAAAAGGGCTTTGCACTGACCGACAGTTTGATCAAATGGTGCTCAGCCAGGCAAATGTATGTTATCCTCGATCTGCATGCAGCACCCGGGGGGCAGGGAAAAGATTATGCCATTTGTGACGGCAACCCGGCCAAACCATCCCTTTGGGAGAGTACGGCAAACAAACAAAAAACCATCGCCCTATGGAAAAAGCTGGCTGAGCGGTATGCCAGCGAACCTTGGGTTGGCGGATATGATCTTATCAATGAACCAAACTGGAGTTTTACGGCAGGAGGGAACCAGAACGGGTGTTCCGAAACCTCAAATGCCCCCCTCCGGCAATTGCTCGTTGACATTACCACTGCCATCAGGCTGGTAGATCAGAAGCACATGATCATTATCGAAGGCAATTGCTGGGGCAACAATTACAATGGCATTTTTCCTCTTTGGGATAACAACACCACGCTGAGCTTTCATAAGTATTGGAACTACAATGACCAGGGCTCCATTCAGGGCATCATCAACCTTAGAAATCAGTATAACGTCCCGATTTGGCTGGGAGAATCCGGAGAAAACTCGAATGTATGGTTCACCGAAGCCATTCAGCTGGCTGAAAAGAATAACATCGGCTGGGCCTGGTGGCCCCTGAAAAAAATCAATTCGGTGGTCAACCCGATGACCATTAAGAAAACACCTGAATACCAGACCTTGCTTGATTTCTGGAAAAATGGCGGGAACACCCCGGCAGCAGGTTTTGCAACGTATACCCTGATGCAGATGGCCACGAATGCAAAACCTGAATATTGCACCTATCATAAAGATGTGATTGATGCCATGTTCAGGCAAATAGATGATTCAACCACCATCCCATTTGTCCACCATTCAATTCCCGGCGTGGTGCATGCAACGGACTATGACCTGGGAAGAAATGGCAAGGCCTACAGCGACTCGGATGTAGCTACTTACCAGAGCACTACGGGGACCTACACGGCATGGAACAGCGGCTTCAGTTACCGAAACGACGGGGTGGATATTGAGGGCAGCATCGATCCCAGCATCAGTTCAAATGGATTCGATGTAGGCTGGATCGTTGACAATGAGTGGTTGCAGTTTACGGTGGATGTTGATTCTACTGCAGCTTATAAGGTTCAGGTAAGATATGCCGGTCCTGCCGGGTCAAGAATGAAGCTTTCGGCCAATGAATCTGACGTCACCGCCACAGCTTCGGTCCCATCCTCAGGCGGATTCCAAAGTTGGAGCACCTATGAATTTAACGATGTAATCCTTTATAAGGGTATACAAAAACTGAAGGTTGGTTTTGAAAAGGGAGGAATAAACCTTGGATTTCTTGATTTTTCCCTTAGCAAGCAGTTATCCGAAGTGCCAATGAAACCTGTTGGCGCTGAAACCAGGGGGCAAGGGGAGTCGATCTATGTCAGTTTCAATAAATTGCTTGTTGATTCAACGGTAACGGCTGATGGTTTCAGCTGCACTGTGAACGGAACTCTGGTAAACATTGCCAATCTGGTGATAAACAGTGAAAATCACTTTCAGATTATCCTGGATCTTTCTCAGCAGGTATTTTATGATGATACCATTAAATTGAATTACAGCAATGGCAGTGTCAGTGGCACGGATGGCTCCCTCCTTGAAAACTTCAGCAGCCTGCCGGTGAAAAACAACCTGCCGGTTTACCTCCAGGTTCCGGGAAAAATCGAAGCAGAGGCCTTCAGCTTCAATCAGGGCTTGCAACTTGAAACGACCAGTGATGTCGGTGGCGGGCAGGATGTAGGCTATACCAATACAGGAGATTATCTGGACTACCGAATCAACGTGTTGAAAACGGGCAAGTATAACATGGAGGTTCGTGTTGCCTGTCTCAGCAGCGCCGGTATCATCCTGGTTCAGCAATTAAATGACCTGGATCAGGTTCTGAATTCTGCGACCATAAACCTGATTGTTACCGGCGGCTGGCAGACTTGGAAAAGCGTCATTGCCGAAGTATCCCTGACGGCAGGGAAGAGCAAACTGCGTGTTAAAATTCTCAAGCCCGAATTCAACCTGAACTGGTATAAATTCACCGAAAAAGGACTTGGCAGCAGCGAGATCACAGAACCGGAAATAAAAATATATCCCAATCCTTGTTTTGGTGAATTTACCCTTGAAATCCCAACCTTAAACCGTCAAAAAAATAACATTCTGCTGTTTCGTAATCTGAATGGTCTGGTGATGAAATCAATGGAATTAACTGAAACGGGAGAGTCTCTGAGAATTGACACTCGGGATCTTCAAAAAGGGTTCTATTTTATTGAGTTGGAGATTTCCGGGAAGATCTGCCGGGCAAAACTGATAATTCAATAATAATTCTTTAGTGAATTTTAATCTGCAATTGTATGAAAAAATGGTCCTTTATTTCATTCCTGATTTTTATATCCATGACAGTTTCCTCCATTGCCGGCAATCCACTGGCCGCGCCGCGTAAACCCTCTACGAAACTGGTGACAGTGTATACCACTGCCGAGAATACCAAGTTCAGGATTTCTGTGACAGACACCATTCAACTGGCCAATTTTGGTCAGCCATTGGAAACCCAGCCCTGTGTCTTTGTTGATCCGGCCAAGACTTTCCAGACATTCATCGGCATTGGTGCCGCCCTGACCGATGCTTCTGCCGAAACCTTCGCAAAAATGTCGAAAGCAAAGCAGAAGGAGATCCTGCAGAAATATTTTGATCCGGAAAGGGGGATTGGATATACGCTGGCACGAACCAACATCCACAGCTGCGATTTTTCCAGCGGCAGTTACACCTATGTCGATGAAAATGACCGGGAGTTAAAATCGTTCACCATCTCACATGATCAGAATTTCCGCATTCCATTCATTCAGCAGGCGATTGCAGCCGCAGGCGGGAAACTCACCCTCTTTGCCAGTCCCTGGAGCCCGCCGGCCTGGATGAAGGACAACAACAACATGCTGCAGGGCGGCAAGCTTAAGCCCGAATTTTATCAGAGTTGGGCCGACTATTTTGTAAAGTTCATCAGGGCCTACGAAGCGGAAGGTATCCCGGTATGGGGCATCAGTGTTCAGAATGAGCCCATGGCCAAACAGAAATGGGAATCCTGCATTTTTACGGCAGAAGAAGAGCGTGATTTCATAAAGAAATTTATCGGGCCGACCTTGCTGAAGGAGGGGTTAAGTGACAAAAAAATCATTGCCTGGGATCACAACCGCGACCTGATATATCAGCGTGCGAGCATCATTTTAAGGGACCCTGAAGCTGCAAAATATGTATGGGGCATTGGGTTTCACTGGTATGAAACCTGGACCGGCGGCGGGAATATTTTCGACAATGTCAAACGGGTAAATGAGGCCTTCCCCGACAAGCAACTCCTTTTTACAGAGGGTTGTGCCGAGAGTTTTGACTTCGGGAAGATAAATGAATGGAAATGGGGAGAATTATATGGTCGCAACATGATCAATGATTTCAACAATGGAACCGTTGGGTGGACCGACTGGAACATCCTGCTCGATGAGACGGGAGGCCCCAACCATGTTCAGAACCTTTGCTTTGCCCCGCTGCACGCCAATACCAGGACAGGGGAGTTGTATTACATGAACTCATTTTATTATATCGGTCATTTCTCAAAATTTATCCGCCCCGGGGCGAAAAGAATTACCAGTGCCGCTAGCCGCGGACAATTGCTGACCACGGCATTTCTAAATACCGATGGGAAAATCGTGGTCATTGTGATGAACCAAAGCGATGATAAAATCCCTTACCGGGTATGGATTTCCGGAAGAGCGGCGGAGACAACCAGTTTACCTCATTCAATCCAGACACTGGTCATTCAATAAAATTTATTTTTCTGCCTTTTTTCCTGTTTCTTAGTATTGTAATTTCTTTAAATTTGTTCTCCGGCAGGTTTTTAGTTCACCTGCCGCGTATGCCCGTTCGTAAAAGTACTTCTAATCCAATGTGTTGTGATTTAATTATTTTGTGAAAAAGATTTCAGGCGGGGATATAATCGCTTTTTAATTATTTGTATTATATTTGGCAAACAAAAATTATTATTCACTTAAACGCAAAAATTATGAAAAGAAGTTTACTTATTGTTATGATGCTGTTGGCCATGGTTGGCCTGACCAAGGCCCAGGTTCTCGCTGACTTTGAGCTTATTAAGATGAATGGTATGGGCGAAAGTACTTACAGTGCCGTGACTAATCCCGACACGACAGGTAACCACAGTGCATGGGTTGGCAAAATGAACCGTGCAGCCGACAACACCCCGTGGGGCGGTTTTTGGTGCCCTTTAGCTACAGCGATCGATGTAACAAACAACCACTACGTTCATGTGAAAGTGTGGAAACCACGCCTCAGCCCGATTAAATTCAAACTGGAAGGCGGCCCGTCAGGGACTAAAGAGTTTGTTCCAATGCGGGATCAGTCGGTAGTGAATGGCTGGGAAGATATCGTATTCGATGTCACCGAATTCACGGGAGCTTATCCAATCGTCGCCTTTATGCCCGATTTTGAGGATCCTCTTACACTTACAGAACCCATCGTTATTTATTTTGACGATATCATGGTCAACAACGATCCGCACCCTAACACAGAAAGTGTTTCCGTGATCGAAAATTTTGAGCAACTGATTCCATTGAACATCATGTTTGGTGATGTGGCCGTTGACTCCAGCACCATGGTGGTTGTTCCAAATCCCGATATCGTTGGCAACGAAAGTAACTGGGTTGTCAAGTTCACACGTGATAAGGACGGTGTGCCCTGGGGCGGATTCTGGTCCCGTTTACCACAACCTTATGATGTGACAACCAACAAATTCATCCACGTTGATGTTTACAAACCACGCATCAGCCCTGTATACTTCAAAATTGAAGGTGGTGCTGCCGGTAACCTCGAAATTGAATCGATGAATGCCCAGACCCTGATCAATGCATGGGAAGGGTTCACATGGGACTTCTCAGCAAAAACAGGTAATGACTATCAGATCATTGCGTTCATGCCCGACAAAATTGATCCTGTTGGCCTTACAGAAGATATTGTCATCTATTTTGACAACATCGTTCTTGACAATATTGGTCCTGGCATCGCAGTCGACCTGAATGTTGATATGCACGGATCGAAACTCACAGCCGGTCAACCGGTTTATTTTGCAGGAGATTTCGGTGGAATCTATGGCACCTGGAACGCACCTGGTGATAATCCCAATTGTGAATTGATTGACCTTGATGGTGACTCAATTTACACTGCCAATCTTGCATTGCCAGCAGCAGGAACGTTTAACTTCAAATTCTTCAAAGGTGTTGGCTGGGATGGCGGCGAATGGACCGGAGATCCGAACCGCAAAGTTACTGTTACCGGACCAGGCGCCTTTACCTACAAATGGGGCGTGAAACCAGTAACTGCTGTCTTTAACGTAGATATGAAAGGATCTAAACTTGCCGGTGAAACTATTTATGTAGCCGGTGATTTCGGTGGCATTTATGGTTCCTGGAACGCACCTGGTGACAATCTTAACGATGCATTGGTTGCTCAGACACCACTCACCGACTCCATTTACTCTATCACCCTGGCGCTTGATGCAGCCGGTACATATAACTTTAAATTCTTCAAAGGCGCTGGCTGGAATGGTGGCGAATGGGCCGGAGATCCGAACAGAATGCTCACAATTGCAAAAGATACAACGGTCAAATTCAAATGGGGATCGGTATTCCCCTATGGAATTATTGACAATGCGTTGGCTGGCAAAGTGAGCGTATATCCCGTTCCTTTCAGGAATAACCTGACCATCAATACATCTGTTGAACTGAAATCAGTAGTTGTCACCACAGCCATTGGTCAAAGGGTGGTAACCCTGGATTATCCGACGGTTGGTACAACCACAACCAATACTTCAGATTTGGCTCCCGGATTGTATTTCGTAACATTCTATCCGAAATCAGGGATCGCCTATTCTCTGAAAATTATGAAGTATTAAGCTGAACATTTTTCAGCTTGAACAATTTACATTCCCTTGCCAGGGGGCTGCCTGGAAATCATGATACTGAAGCCTCTTATAAAGAGGCTTCAGTTTTATGGTTCAACGTATAATCAAAAATATCCGAACACGGCCGCCCTTTCAGCTGCCGCTGAGGCTTAGAAATATTAAATGAAGAATCCTATGAAAACCGTTACAGTATTTTTGCTCCTGGTGTTTTCAGTTTCCATGGGCGCAGCGCAATCTAAAATGGTTGTTTTCAAATCCAACGGGAGGGTGAATTATCCGGTATCTCATGAGGATGAGACCATGCTCGATTCAATTCAGTATAAAACTTTTCTTTTCTTTTTGGGTGAAAGCCATCCTGAGTGGGGAATTGTAAAAGACCGGACTTTAAATACCGCTCCCTGTAGCATTGCCGCCACGGGTTTTGGGATCCCATCCCTGGCGATTGGCGCTGAGCGAAACTGGATCAGCCGCGAAAAGGCTGCCGCAATCACCCTCAGCATCATGAAATTCTTTATCGGTTCTGTGCAAAGTACCGCAAAGGATGTCACAGGTTATAAAGGATTTTATTATCATTTTCTGAAGATGGGTACCGGTACACGCGAATGGAACTGTGAGCTCTCTTCGGTAGATACCGGGATACTGATGATGGGAATTATTTTCGCCCGAAACTATTACAACCGTGACAATGTTGTTGAAAACCAGATTCGTTCCCTGGCAGTAAAATTACTTGAACGGGTTGACTGGAACTTTATGATCTTGCCGGCTTCAAGTAAATATGCCTATACGCTGTCCATGGCCTGGACGCCTGAAAAAGGCCTGCAGGATTACGGGTGGTTCGGTTATAACGAGGCGCTGTTCCTGTATGTTCTGGCAGCAGGCAGCGGGATGAACAATGCAGAGCAAAGTTACAAGGCATGGTTAAAAACCTATCAATGGGAAACCCCGTACAAGGGATTATCCCATGTGGCTTTCCCTCCGCTGTTCGGGCATCAGTTTTCCCAGGCATTCATTGATTTTCGTGGTTTAGCCGATACGTACATGAAGGAAAAAGGAATCGACTACTTCGAGAACTCACGTCGTGCCACCCTTGTTCAACGGCAATATGCCATTGATAATCCCAAGGGCTGGATTGGTTATGATTCGCTATGCTGGGGTGTGACTGCATGTGACGGTCCGCCGGACAAATATAATTTTGCTGATAAAAAGTTTTTAGGTTATGCCGGAAGGGGTACGAGTGGCCCCAAAAACAATTATTTTGATGATGGCACGATTGCCCCCTATGCAGCACTTTCATCATTGCCTTTCACTCCTGAAATAGTTCTTCCCACCATTCAATCAATGAATAAAAAATTTGGCAAAAGTTTATGGGGGAAATATGGTTATTATGATTCCTTTAACCTGACTGCCAAGTGGATCGACGATGATTATTTAGGAATTGATGAGGGCCCCATGCTGATGATGATAGAAAATTTCAGGACAGGACTTGTCTGGAATTATGTGATGAAAGATCCCATCATCCAGAAAGGATTGAACAGGCTCGGCTACCAGTATTTACAATAAACAGGCCTTTCTATGAAACAGCATCTCAAACAGGGTATTGTCATTTTATTCCTGTCGGTTATGGCAACATCCATGATCCTTGCGCAGACCAGGACACTGGATGAATTTGAAAACAAAGAGGGATGGACTTTTATCAGGTCCGATGGGGTGAATCTGAACTTAACCACCGAAAAAGGGTTGACGGGCAATGCGATCCGGTTCGACTATGATTTCACCCATGGCACTGGTTATGGGGGCATACAGAAACTCTTCCCGATCGATCTCCCCGATAATTATGAATTCACCTTTTATCTGAAAGCCGAATCTCCGGCCAATAACCTTGAAATAAAATTTATTGACAGCACGGGAAACAATGTCTGGTGGCTGAGCAACCGGAACTATGATTTTCCTTCAGAATGGAAAAAGATCCGGATTAAAAAACGGCACATTAATTTTGCATGGGGCCCAACACAGGATCACAATTTAAAACGAATTGACCGGATTGAATTCACCATCGCCTCATTTGTAGGGGGCAAAGGGACCATCTGGATTGACGACCTGAAATTTGAGCCGCTTGCGCCCGAAACGCAATCCTATCCCACACCCTCAGTTACAGTTTCCTCTTCATTGAAGGGCCATCAGGGAGATCTCATGGTCGACAACCTGACTGAAAGTTACTGGCAAAGCCAGGGAGTGAAGGATCAGCACGTGGTCATTGATTTTAAAACCCGCAGGGAATTTGGCGGTTTGCAGATCAACTGGCTGAAGGATCATTTTTCGACAAGTTTTGACCTGTTCCTGTCGGAAGACGGTGTGAAGTGGGAGAGAGCCTATTCCGTGCCGTCAAACCTGAGTGATGTCAGTTTTGTCAGGCTGGCTGAAGCTGAAGCAAATTATATCCGGATCGATCTCTTAAAGAGCAAGAATGACAAGGGGTTCGGAATTGAGGATATAAAATTCCTGGATATAAAAAGCTCCTTGTCGATGAATGATTTTTTAATTTACACCTCCGGCCATTCACAGGCAGGAAGTTATCCAAGGTACTTTTCCGAGAAGGCTTCATACTGGACCATCACAGGTGTTAACAATGATGTTAAGGAGGCTTTGATAAACGAGGATGGCATGGTGGAGGTGGATAAAGCCAAATTCTCCATCGAACCCATGATAAAAATGGGTGATACGGTGTATAACTGGTACAATGTGAAACCTGTTCAGTCATTGGGCTATTCTGAAGATAAGCGCGAATTTGATTTTATTCCCACCGTGACCTGGCAATGCAATGATCTGAAATTTGTCACAGGCGTTACGGCCAGCGGAGAGGCAAATAAAGATTCCAGGCTGGATATCCGCTATTCATTTGAAAACCATTCGGACAAACCGATGGATTTTGAGTTTTATCTCCTGATCCGCCCATACCAGGTTAATCCCTACTACCAGTTCCTCAACCTTACCGGCGGCGTTGGAAAGATAAAATCACTGAAAGAGACGAAGGACGGATTGATAGATGCTGATGATAAGGAGGTGATCTCCCTGAAAAAATATGATTCATTCGGAGCTTTTGCTTTTGATGAGGGAAATGTGGTTGACCTGCTGCGCAAAGGGAACATTCCTCAGAGGAAATTTGCTGCAGATCAAAACGGGCTGGCAAGCGGAGTGATAAAATATGCCCTGCACCTGGACCCGGGCGAACATTCCGGTTTTTTCGTGGTAGTTCCTTTTTACGGAAAAAACACAGATGCCGCAAAACTGAGCGATGCACTCATTCATAAAGAATCTGAACAAACAACTGACTTCTGGAGGGACAAAGTTAGTCACATTAAATTCCGCCTGCCTGAATCGGCCAGCAGGATTGTAAATACCTACCGGTCGAATCTCGCCTACATCCTGATCAACAGGGATCTGGCCGGCATTCAGCCCGGTTCGCGTTCCTATGAGCGGAGCTGGATACGCGACGGGTCACTGACCTCTTCCGCGTTGCTTAAATCAGGCATCGTACCGGAGGTAAAGGATTTCATTAACTGGTACACCGATCATCAGTATGGGAGCGGAAAAGTGCCTTGCGTGGTTGATTCAAGGGGTCCCGATCCGGTTCCTGAAAACGACAGTCACGGGGAGATGATCTACCTGATCCGCGAATATTTTAATTTCACGAAGGATACCACTTTTCTCAGGTCAAAAAATCACAATGTGATCAAGGCGGTGGAATACATCGAATCATTGATTGCACAGCGGTCGACAGACCATTTTAAAAACGGCAACGACAGTGTGCGGGCCTATTATGGTCTTGAAACGGAATCGATAAGCCATGAGGGCTATTCTGCCAAACCGATGCATTCTTACTGGGATGATTTCTTTACCATGAAAGGGTTGAAAGATGCCACGGAGATCCAGAAAATCCTGGGCGAAAAGGAATCATATGAAAGAATAAAAAAGGTCCGCGATACATTCAGGGAAAACCTTTACAACTCATTGCAACTCGCCATGAAAATAAGGAAAATAAATTACCTGCCCGGCTGCGTTGAGTTAGGCGACTTTGATGCCACCTCAACAACCATAGCCTTAACACCATGCAACGAGCTGATCAACCTGCCGAAACCCCAGGTTTATAACACCTTTGATAAATACTATGAATTCTTCAAAAACAGGAGAGACGGGAAATCCGACTGGGTGAATTACACTCCTTATGAAAATCGCCTGATAGGATCATTTATCATCCTGGATCAACCCGACCGGGCGCACGAGCTGATTGAGTTTTTCCTGGGTGATCAGCGTCCGCAGGGATGGAATCACTGGGCCGAGGTTGTCTGGAAAGATTATCGTACTCCGCGTTATATCGGGGACATGCCGCATACCTGGGTCGGAAGTGATTTTATCAATGCAATCCGTGCCATGTTCGTTTATGAAAACGAATATGATCAGTCGCTGGTAATAGCCTCTGCGCTTTACCAGGACTGGATTGATTCTCCTGATGGAATGGCTGTTGACAACCTCCCTACCTATTACGGAGAGGTCTCCTATGCCATAAAAAAAGTTCAAAACACCTATCATGTTTCTATTTCCGGTGATGCAAAACTTCCGGCCAATGGGATTAAGATAAAAAACTTTAACGGATCGAAACTTCCGGTAAAAGTAACCGTGAACGGGGCGGAGACTAAGGGTTTTACCGAAAAGGAAATTTCAGTGGCCACCATACCCGCCGAGGTAGTGATTTACTATTAAGAAGAGAAAAAGCATGGAAAAGGTTAACAAATCAGAAGATCACCTTCATTTTTCACAATTGGCCGCCTATGGAGCGGGAGGTATTATTCCAATTGCCCTATTCAATATAGCTGGTATCCTCGTTGGGTTGATGGGTAATATAAGTTTGGGACTGAGCGCCTTTTGGCTTGGAGCTATTTTGATCGTTCCCCGTTTGTGGGATGCCCTTTCCGATCCTTTCATCGGCCATCTTTCTGACAATACCCGGACCCGCTGGGGACGCCGGCGTCCCTATTTGCTGATTGGCGGAATACTCGTTGCAGTTTTTTTTGTGGTCATCTGGTGGATTCCAAAGGGAGACATGGTGCGTACCTGGTTCCCGTCGGATACGGGCTTCCAATGGTTTCAGCTTTGCTATATTCTTTTTTCCCTGCTGCTGTTCTTCACTGCCGTTAATCTTTTCGAGATCCCTCACGGCGCTCTGGGCATGGAGATGACCACCGATTACCATGAACGCACCCGTTTGTTCAGCGCCAAGAGTTTTGTCGGCAATTTGTTTGCCATGGGGACACCCTGGCTTTTTGCCCTCGCCAGCATGGAAATTTTCAAAGGCCCCGGAGGAAATGAAGCCGATGGCATGCGTTACGTTTCCCTGATGATCGCTGCTTTTCTGATCCCGCTTTCTTTCTGGTGGTTTTTCAAATTACGTGAACCGGGATTTGTAAAAGCCGCCAGTCACGAAAAAACACCCTTCTGGAAAGACATGAAACGTACCACCGGCAACCGGAACTTTATCATGCTGACACTGACGATCTTCACGCTGGCCATGGGCTTTAATTTCGTCCAGCTGATAGGATCATATATCCCTATTTTTTATGTTTTCGGGGGAGATAAGGTTGCCGGAGCTTACCTGCTTGCGATCAACGGGATGATCTGGGCCATCACCGGGGTGCTGGCAGTATTTCCCCTCAACTGGATCAGCCCGAGGCTGGGTAAAAGAAATACGCTGACCATTGCTATTTTACTCATGTGTCTTGCACAACTATCTAAAATTGTATGCTATAACCCTTCACATCCTTACCTGATCATCATCCCCACGGTTCTTCTTTCTGCCGGCATGCTGTTTTTCTTCACCCTTGGATCTTCCATGGTGGGCGATATCTGTG
>SESC01000096.1_pt1 | contig 37331 bp, 34 predicted proteins | sample 3171431 | NCBI WGS metagenome assembly SESC01 (sample SAMN06051868, study PRJNA518727) | freshwater metagenome | biome: subpolar coniferous forest; feature: holomictic lake; material: water; isolation source: holomictic Lake 227, 8 m depth | place: Canada: near Kenora, Ontario | collected... | reverse complement strand
TTTAATATTGGCCTGAATAAATGCATCAGGTGCCTTATTCTTTAACATCACACTGTAGTATTCGTTAATGACTTGATTACTGATAATCAACGGTAACTTTCTAACTAATTCTGCTGCCTGTTTACATCGAGAATCACTTTCTTTTTGTAAATGTGCATAAATCCACAGATTGGTATCAGCAAATATCTTAGCGCTCATAACGCTCATCCCTTGCGGGGATATCTATTTCATCAACAGCTATTGTCAAATAATCAGGACTTCTATTATTCAGCTCATCACGACTTAAATTGAATGGTGATGGCTCTGGAGAAATTTTTGTATTGTCATATAGCAAGATTATCTTAATAGGAACGCCATCGGGAATCGTATCGGGAATACGGACAGTATGTTGAAAAGCAGTGGTTTCAAATTCAATAGCTTGCATGATTTTATCCTCTAATTATTAATATCACCCGTGGCGAGACAGTATCACGAATCGTGTATTGTTACCGTTGATTTACCATTCACGTTGCTTTAACGTAACTTCGATTGATATGGTATTTCACCCAACCACTCAACCTTAGAATTCTTCTACTCAGCATAAGCTAGATATTTCATCGAGTGGGTGACCAATTGGTATAATCAAAAGCCTGTTGAGATTGACTGGTGAGGATGGGGTTTTCAGGTTTTTTCCCTGTATCTTTGCAATCTTGCAAGTATTCTTCGATTGCCAGTTGAAACGACTGTTTTAATTCCTGCACCGAGCAACCATCAAATGCAATAATGTCGCGTTCGATATTGACCACACGCCCAAAAAAGATTTCGTCTTCTTCACTAAAGCTGATTTGAGCTTCATAATTTTTGTAAATCATTGAATACCTGCCTTTTCTAAAAACTCGCGTAACAGTTTAACAACGTATATTTTGACTTCTTTCTGTGGGTGAGGTGAATGAATATTGAGAGAGTAACCCTTTAAATCTATTCGCACACGAGAACCTTTATTTTGTTTAATTTCACCACCTAACGCGCTAATTAAACTTTCAATATCTGACCATTCAATTGATGTTGATATAGGTTTTGAGAAAATCGCGTTTTTTGTTTTTTGCTGCTTGCTATTCATGAAACAACCCGAACTAAAACACCTTTGGGAATCGTATCGGGAATACGAACAGTATGTTGAAAAGCAGTGGTTTCAAATTTAATAGCTTGCATGACTTTATCCTCTAATTATTAATATCACCCGTGGCGAGACTCTTTCTTCGTGCAGCATCACGAATGCACCTCTTGCAACAACGCCATAATCTCGCTACTGATAGCATCCAGATCAGCATCAATTTCCACTAAATCTCTAGGGGGCTGATATTGATAAAAGTGCCGGTTAAAAGGGATTTCATACCCCACTATCCCAATCTCTTTATCTTTCTCATCTTTCTTACTGGCATCTATCCACGCATCTGGCACATGTGGCTGCACTTCTTTAATAAAGTAGGCTTCGTTAATCGCATTAACCGTTTTAGAAGGGTCAAGCTCCACGTTTTCATTATCACGCAAATCACCATCTGCATAATATTCTATGACTTCGCCATTAACAGCAAACAAACCATACAGTGGATTAGCCTTAGCTTTATGAATTTTCTTGATCACTTTCTCAGCGTTAGGATTCTTCCAACTGACCGCCGCTTTTAGCTGTTTCTTCTCTTTGGCATCCAAGGTAACCGCTGACTTTTTACACGCTGCATTGATGAGTTCATCATAACCGTTCATATCATCGTATTGCTCTAAGCCTATCACGGCTTGCAGTTGCCCGGCTTTAAGAAGTATGTTTTTTTGTTCGAGCCAAATCGTTCGAGCCAATAAGTCCTTGAGCTGTTTTTCTTTAAGGTCAGTAAAATGAATTTTTAAGTGTTTGCGAATGGCTTCACTCTGTTCGGTTAATACACCGTAGTATTCACAATCGGCAGCATCAGTCCAATGATTATCGATAGCATAGTTGTCATAAATCCACTGCATGGCCACATTTAACGGGCCTGAAACAAAGCGCAATGTTTTAATACGGTCATCACTGAACTGATAAGATTCTCTTAAGGGGCGCTCAATAGTGAGTCGACGATAACCAAATTCATACGTATTGAATAGTTTACTGGCAAAGGTTTTGGCGGCTTCTGTTTTTGAGTTGGCTGACTGACGGCCACGATTGCTTTTCTGTTCTGCCGGTTTATCCAGTTCACGCGCGTCAACGACTTCAAACTGACCAAAGGTGCGGGTAATAAGAGCACTATCGGCTTCATCCATGATGTTGCGTTTTGAACCCAAAGACTTTCGCATTTTACTAAACAAGTTGATGCCATTAATCAGTTGGACCTTACCTTTGCGCTCTGGGGATTTTTTATTGGATAGCACCCAGATATAGGTTGAGATACCAGTGTTGTAAAACATATCCGTCGGTAAGGCCACAATCGCTTCTAACAGATCAGCTTCCAGAATGTAACGACGAATCTCTGATTCTCCAGAACCTGCACCGCCGGTAAATAAAGGTGAACCATTCAGAATAATGCCGATACGCGCACCGCCAGCGGAAGCGTCTCGCATTTTACTGATGAGGTGTAACAGAAATAACAAAGAGCCATCAGAGACTCTAGGCAAGCCCGGGCCAAAGCGGCCATCAAAGCCTTTTAGGGTATGCTCGTCTTTAATGTCAGATTCTATTTTCTTCCAGTCAACACCAAACGGGGGATTGGATAGCATGTAATCAAACTTGGCAGCGTACAGTTGATCATTGGATAAGGTATTGCCTAGTTTAATGTTTTTAACTTCCTGCCCTTTAATGAGCATATCCGCTTTGCAAATGGCATAACTCTCTGGGTTCAGTTCTTGCCCAAATACCCGCATCACCGCTTGTGGATTGAGTTCATGCACATATTCCATACCGGAAGATAAAAATCCACCTGTGCCCGGGGTTGGATCATAAATAGTGCGAATAATACCGGGCTGCGTGAGTAACTCATCATCTTCCATAAAGACTAAGGCAGTAGTGAGTCGGACAATGTCACGCGGGGTAAAATGTTCCCCTGCCGTCTCATTAGAACTTTCTGCAAACCGCCGGATAAGCTCTTCAAACACCAGGCCCATTTCATGATTAGAGAGCGCTTTAGGACTTAAATCTGTTTGCCTGACTTTCTGAACTATTTTAAAGAGTAGATTGGCATCATTGAGCTGCCCAATCCATTCAGCAAATTTAAAATGCTCAAATATCTCGCGTGCATCCTTGGAGAAGCCTTGAATATAAGCCTCCAGATTGGCAGCAATACCGGCTTCACCTAACTTGGAAAGATCCATTTTAGAGAGATTAAAAAAGGACAGGCCACCCGTTGCCCTTAGCAGTAACTTTTCCTGCGCTTCTTCAGGCAAGTTCATGGCCTGTACTTTCTCAACCTGCGCCAGCACCGCTGCCTTGCTCTCTTCCAGGACACCTTCAAGGCGGCGCAATAAGGTGAACGGTAAAATAATTCGACCATACTGGCTTTGTTTAAAATCGCCTCGCAGTAAATCAGCTAACGACCAGATGTATGCGGCCAGGTTATTGGTATTTTGTGTCATGGGGTTGCTTAGTTGTCTCTGGTATAGCAATGGGTACGTTATTGTCGTTACTGTGCAAAGGATACACGATTTTTAATCGCTGGACTTCCCCATTCTCACAAACGGTAAGCTATGACAATGTTGTCAGCCCCCTAACAATATGAATACATTTTTGTCTGCCATCCTGACAGAATTGTTTGATAAATAACTAACTTTAATACTTACGTAACAAGTGCCAACTATGATTCGACTGCCAGTAGCTAATAGGCTGACTGCGCATCCATATCCTTGACACTTTGTATTTTAGGAGCAACGACAGATGAATAAAAAGAAGACCTTACGCCTGTGCCCACTCGTGGCTGCGATGGCAAGCGTTTTAATGATGTCCGCCGTAACGCACGCAGAAGAAGAAACAAGTGAAACCGTAACCCCTATCAAGCATGTTATCGTCATAGTCGGTGAAAATCACACCTTTGACAATTTATACGGTGCTTATAAGCCTAAAGCCGGCCAGACTATCGACAATCTGCTTAGCAAAGGTATTGTCAAGGAAGATGGAACCCCAGGCGAGCACTTCGAGCTAGCGAAACAAAAAATCGGTGACGGCACTGACAAGTATCACGTCGTCACTGAATCTATTAGCGATTACGACAATGGTTTGCCACAGCCTTACACTACTTACGCGATAGGTCAGACGGCCGGTGTGTTAGACTCTCGATTCCCAAGCAACTTGCCGAATGGCCCTTACCAGATCAGTAAGTACGCCCCTTACAACGCGTATACCGGTGATCCGGTGCATCGATTCTTCCAGATGTGGCAGGATCTTGATGGCGGTAAAAACGATAAGTTCGTTTGGGTTGAAGAATCCATCGGCACCGGTTCAAATGGTAAACCCTATCCAGCCGGCGGATTTAACCCCAAAGAAGGCGCCATCTCTATGGGCTTTTACAATATGAGCACCGGTGATGCGCCGATACTGAAGGCACTTTCAGACGAATACGCCATCAGTGATAACTATCACCAAGCCATCATGGGTGGCACTGGTGCTAACTTCCAGGCAATTGTTACCGGCGATGCAGCATTCTTTACCGATCCTAAAAAACTCGACGGTTCTGCAGCAAAGCCTTGGGATAATCAAATCGAAAATCCGAACCCCGTCGCAGGCACTAATAACTATTACACACAAGACGGTTACAGTGGCGGTTCTTATGTTAATTGCGCAGACTCAACTCAACCGGGTGTTTCTGCTGTTAATAGAGAGCTAAAAGCTCAAGGTCTGCATCGCAATAACTGCGAAAAGGACCACTACTATCTTTTAAATAACTACAACTTGTACTGGAACCAGACTAGCAGTATTACACGTTTGTTGGGTGCCAACAGCTTTACCTTGCCGCCACAAAGTGTACCTACCATCGCCGACCTTCTGACTAACAATGGCGTATCATGGAAATACTACAGTGCCGATCGTGGTAACGACTCAACAGCTTTTCCTACTGCTGTAAATGGCGTGCAGATACTGTTCCATTCCTATTGTGGTATCTGTGATCCGCTAACAGGATTCTCTAGTATCATGAAAAATCCGTCGGAAGAGGCCAAGCTGCAAAATTACGGCGCCTTCCTGACTGATGTTAAGAACGGTACGCTGCCAGCTGTCTCTTATGTTCGTCCGTTTGAGGCTTTAGCGGGTCACCCAGCTGATTCGACTGCTGACTTGTATGAAGCGTTCCTAAAAGACTTGATTGCCCAGGTTAAAAGCAATCCTGAGCTATGGGCATCCACAGCAATCATTATCACTACGGATGAGGGTGGCGGTTATTATGACTCTGGCTATGTTCAGGCGGTAGACTTCTTCGGTGACGGTACACGTATTCCGCTGTTAGTGGTATCGCCCTTCGTCAAGAAAGGCCACGTCGACCACACTTACAACGATCATGCTTCGATCTTGAAGTTCATCGAAAAGAACTGGAAGTTGCCTGCTATTTCACATCGCAGTCGTGATAACCTGCCGAATCCGGTCACCAGTGAAAATAATCCTTACAAACCGGTTAATGGACCGGCTATTGGCGATTTGATGACGCTGTTCGACTTTAAGGGTAACGAATAGATAGCTGGTCAGCAATACCCTGATGAGAATCACGGTAAATAAAATCCAGCGACAAGGATAGTTTTCTGTCTGGCTGAATCGCGGACTGCGGTTCAGCCAGCAACGATAAAATAATCCTCACATTATCTTTTTATAATCGTTGTCTTCACAACATCTTCAACATCCTGCATCTGATGAATATAATTTCCGACTAAATCAGTCAAATACTACTTGACCCCAAAACATTAGAGTATTATATTTTTCTTGTTATAATCTGACGCTATTGAATAGACAGATTATATTCATAAAATAATAATAATAAAATGAGGTATTGGAATGTCAGTAGACAATCACTTTGGTAGAGTTTTAAACAATATAAATTTAGAAGTTACAGAAACAATCAAAAAAACACATCACGAACTAGTGTTTTTTAAACTTGCATTTATCGAGATATTGGCAAGATTATCCTATATACTCCTATTAACTTTTGCCGGGCACTTGTTTTTTTCATTTATTAAAAGTTTATACGTTTGAATTAAATGAAAATCCGGCCTTTATAAATAACATCGTCGGTTTATTAGTTTTTTAAACCCAGCAACTATTGAGTTGATTTTAAGCCAGGTTTCAACAAAGCAGTCTTTGTCCTAACCTGGCTCTATCTCCCCCCGCTTAAACCATTCACTCTTGGTTTTTAATTGAAACATCAATAAATCCATGAGTTCCCCGTTTAGACTTAATCGCAAGCCACTCTTTTAAATGCTTTAATTCTGGAGTTTCTTCTAACGAATTTAAGCTTTGCTTAGTTCTTAAAAGCCGAAATGCGGACGATAACACGTTATAGCGCTCACCAGTAATACCAGCCCGTCTTAAGCCAACTGTGTTTAACCGATAATGTCGAGCGGGTCGACCACCAATTAACATAAAGGGAATTACATCCATATTGAGCCCTGTAGTCCCTTGCACAATAGCAAAGGAACCCACCCGACAAAATTGATGCACCACGACTGCACCGCCCATAAAGACATTGTTGCCAACTTCGACATGACCACCAATTGCCACGTTATTAGCGAAGATTGTGTTGTTGCCAATTTGACAATCATGGGCAACATGACTATTGTTCATAAAATAACAACCCGAACCAATACGGGTCACGCCATCGACTTTTGAAGCTCTATGAGCCGTAAAACCTTCTCTAAAATTATTATTGTCACCAATCACTAACCAGGAGTCTGTTTCAGGCTTAAACCCTGTATCTTGAGGCAAACCACCCAACACCGCATGGGGATGCAGAATATTGCCTTCCCCCATTTTTACGTGACGATGCACGACAGCATGAGCACCAATCTGACAATGAGCGCCTATCACAGCACCGCTCTCAATTACCGCAAAAGGACCAACAATCGCATTATCTCCCAGCTCAACATCGGTTGCTATGTAAGCGGTCGGGTGAATATTTTGTACCATGCTAACTATCCTCTGGGATGAAATTTTGAATGTAATTCTTTTAAGCGTTGACTAGCAATATGTGTATAAATTTGCGTGGTCGATAAGTCGGTGTGCCCTAATAATAACTGCACAACCCTTAAATCCGCGCCATGATTTAACAAATGGGTAGCAAACGCATGACGTAAGGTATGCGGCGATATTTCTTTATTAATCCCTGCTTTGGTTGCATGACGTTTGATAATATACCAAAAAGCCTGCCGGGTCATACCATCAGCACGATTGGTTACAAACAAATAATCCGATTGCTGCTGTCCCATCAAAGCCGGTCTAGCCTGTTCAATATAAGTTTCTAAACAACTCATCGCATCTTCGCCCACCGGCACTAAACGCTCCTTATTGCCTTTACCAACAATTCTTACCACACCTTGCCTAATACTGATTTGGTCAAACTTTAAAGCCACCAACTCAGACACTCTAAGTCCGGTAGCATAAAGCATTTCAAACATCGCCTTATCTCTACATCCCTGTAAGTTGGATACTTCTGGAGAGTTTAATAATAACTCAACATCATGCTCAGACAAGGGAGTCGGTAAGGAACGCCCAATGTGCGGAGGCTCTATCAAACCAGTAGGATCAACGGTAATACGATTCTCGCGAATATAATAACCATAAAAGCGCCGTAGACTCGATAAGATTCGAGCACTAGAACGATTACCTATGCCTTCTTTATATCGACTGGCTAAAAATGCCGATAAATCCGTAGTCGTTACTTCTAACATTGATCTATCTGCAAGCCATTTAGCAAAGATTCTTAAATCACTGCTATAAGCAGACAAGGTATTTTCACTTAAACCTTGTTCAACCCAAACTGCATCAAGAAACTGCTCTATCAATAGACTTGATGTCATTTAAATATTCCTCGACTCATAGTCTAATAATTTGCATTTAATCGTCATCAAATCCCCTGCTGTTTGACCACAATAACCGCCCATACCTGAAACAGAGACAACCCGATGACAAGGGATAATAACGGGATAAGGATTGTCTCTACAAGCATTACCCACCGCACGGGCAGAAGAATTTATTAGATTGGCGAGTGCTGAATAGGTCAATGTTGTTCCAAAGGGAATGTTATTTAATGCACCCCAAACACGATGACGATAATCACTACCTTGTTTTAATAGCTTAATGCTAATGGACTGAGATGGATTTATCCAAAATGCAGCGAATTTTTGTTGAAGCTCATGATCCTGATAATCGTTAATTGAAGGACCCAGATCCCAGTCCATTTGACATATAACGCCGCTTCTGTGAGTTAAAGTCAAAGTACTTGCAGGTGTATTCACTTTAAGCTCTTCTGCATACCCCAAACAACTATCAACCCATTCAATTATAAACGCCACATTACCCACTGTAATCGAAAAATAGTTTAAGTTAATCATTTTGAATGATTAAACTGGATTGACAATATTTCTAGATTTTACGCCTCTCTAACCACTTTTGCACCTGATTGGTGATAGGCGCCGCAAGGATTATAAATAAGACATTAGCGCTGTAGTTCACATTCCAAAACTATTAATCTTTTAACAGGGTAGCTTTTTTACTCTGCAAACTTGAAAATACTCTATAATACAAGAGGTAATAGACTATATATCAAAAATTATAACTATAACCTCACAATGAGCTTTTTGTATGTTTTTATATGCGGTTATCGTGGGTACGATTTGGTCATTATAAATATTGGGGACAAAACCTAGTACAGTGCCGATAACTATTAGTTTTAATGTTGACGGGGCAGTTTATGAGTAAGATAAAAGGTGATATAGATCTGTTTTTTACTACCCACCGATTAGGTTACGGCCTGAGAGCGGAAGACTATGAACCGTTATTTAAACAAGGACATAAGGCCTGGCTGGAAGAACAATTAGCGGCTCCAGTGGAGGACGAGGCCCCTGTAAAAAGTCGTCTCGACACTTGTAAACTGCCCATTAAATATGCGGCTGTTGAAGGTAAGTGGCCGGCAATGGATGAATTGCGGTCTTTAAGCTCACTGTCAAAACCGATTGAAGAATTATGGCCGTTATTCGACCCACAAAAGCCCGTATCCGGCGTAGAAAGAGCTAGACCCAGGACTGAAGTTATTGCAGCCACATTACTACGATCAGTCTATAGCCGCTACCAATTGAAAGAAGTCATTAGCCAATTTTGGCACGATCATTTTCATGTGAATGCATTTTCAGATGAGCGTATCAGTGTCGCCTTACCTGTTTATGATAGAGATGTGATCCGTAAAAACTGTTTCGGTAATTTTCGAGTCCTGTTAGAAGCTGTGGCAACTTCAACCGCCATGCAATTTTATCTTTCCAATTATTCCTCGCGTGCCGGAGCAGCCAACGAAAACTACGCACGCGAGTTATTAGAACTCCATACTTTTGGTCGCGAGAACTACTTAAATGACAATTTCAACCGCTGGCGCGAAGTACCTGGTGCCTTAAAAGGCAAACCCATTGGTTATATTGACCAAGATGTTTACGAAGTTGCACGCGCGTTTACAGGTTGGACGATTGCCGAGACCGGTCGCTTTAATTATGTTGATCGCTGGCATGATGGTTATCAAAAACGAGTACTTGCAACAGAACTAGCGCCCTTCGCACCGGCTATGGCCGACGGTCGTGAGGTACTTGATCTTATCGCCGCTCATCCAGCTACCGCACAACACATGGCCACTAAATTGTGTATTCGTCTGGTAGGTGAAAACCCACCGGCCTCATTAATCACTCGCGCCGCAGCGACCTGGCAAAGTTCCCACCAGGCTCCTGACCAGATTGCAAAGGTACTGCGTCTGATTATTGAATCCCCTGAGTTTATGCAGTCGCGGGGTGCCAAAATTAAACGCCCCATAGCATTGATGGCTAATTATGTGCGTGTCATGGGCTTTGATTTTACGCCCAGCGAAGGTCTCATCAACCAGTTAACTAACGCTGGACAACGTCTTTTTGGTGCAACAACTCCGGTCGGTCTACCGGATGAAAATGCTATTTTTCTAGGTACAAACACCCTGCGGCATCGTTGGGCGCTGCTGTTAGGATTGGCGCAAAATCAATGGGGAACAGGAACACCCAACCTTGCTGCCACCTTTACCGCATGGAAAGCAATACCTGGCAATGGCACTGAAACGATCACCGAATTATTTCGTTTGATGGGTAACTCCGCTGATAGCAAAACCATTGAAACCGTTACAATGGCGGCAGGTCTGTTACCTTTTGCACCGCCTGTTGGAAAAGAAAAGAATTTGATATTGGCATCAGCCATTGCTGCCATGTCTCCCGATTTTCAGTTCTGTTGAGGTCTCTCATGATAAATGTTAATCGTCGTGAAGTATTAAAAGCGTTAACCGCTGCGGGTCTCTTCTGTGCCCCATTACCCTTTGGTTTACGTAGCCTCGCTTTCGCTACAGAAGAATCTACTCCAACCTTGGTTGTCATACATTTACGCGGGGGATGCGACGGCTTAAATCTAATCTCACCTGCGGATGATCCTGACTTTATTGCTGCTCGGCCTGCTGATTTAAGAGTTCTGAAAGAGGGTAAAGACGCGGGCTATGCTTTAGGCAATAACCTGTCAACCCCTATTGATTTTCGTCTTCATGCCATGGCGGGCGGGCTAAACGAACTGTACCAGAATAAGCATCTCGCCTTCATTCACGCTTGCGGATTAATAGACTCTACCCGTAGCCATTTTGTTGCAACTGACATAATCGAAGCTGGCATTGGCTCAACGAACGAATTATTACACAGTCAGTCCGGTTGGTTGACACGGGCTATTCGGTCGCACACTAAAACTAACCAAGGGCTTGAGGCCTTTGTTCTCAATGGCTTAATTCCAGGAGATTTACTGGGACTTGAACAGGTGCTTGCTGCAACGGATATCAATAATGGCTTACCGTCTGTGGGCGGAGATGCCGTTGCAACCGCACTTTGGCAAATGTATAGTCATCGTAATGATATATTAGGTAAATCAGTCCAGCAGGCGTTAAAACTTCCGTCTGTCATTGATCAACGCATCTCGCGAGATCCTCAAGGTCACATTATTGCTTATACGCCTGAAAATGGTGCAAATTATGATAAATCGGGTGGTTTCGGGAGTGTGATGAAATCAGCCGCACGTTTAATAAAGATGGAAGTTGGGCTTCAGGCCATCACGCTCGATTATGGTGGCTGGGATAACCACGAAAATCAGGCGGGTGCGTTCCGAAACTTGGTTAGCACTCTGTCAACCGGTTTAAATGCGTTCTGGAATGATATTAATGCCTATCATAACCGGGTTGCATTAGTGATGATAACGGAGTTCGGTCGACGTTTACGCAGTAACAACAGTGGTGGAACAGACCATGGTAGAGCGAGTGTGATGACTGTTTTAGGTGGCAACGTGCAAGGCGGGAAACTCTACGGAAAATGGCCTGGACTCAGCACCTCTCAACTGATTGAAGGTGTCGATCTAGCCGTTACAACCGATTACCGTCAAGTACTCTCAGAAATCCTGTTAGCGTTAAACGCTGGAAGCACTGTTGATATATTTCCAGGCTTCCGCCCTATTAACTCTTTGGGTTTATTCACGCCGTCCTAGCATTTGATTATACTGACTAATTGTTATCTGGCTGAATTATTGCTTAAATCACTACTATATTTATGCTTACTAGTCCCGTAGCTTAAAAACTGACTTGAGTATATGGCTCAGCTATTTAAGAGGGCTATTCTCTGCTCCATACTTCGTAAAAGTTAGCCCCTCAAATGTCCATTCCCATAGACCACCCACTTGTATGTAGTCAACTCATTTGGCCCAACGGGCCCACGAGCGTGAAGCTTATCCGTACTGATGCCTATAACCGATCCCAATCCATAATCGCCACCACCGGACAATCTTGTTGAAGCGTTGATCAGCACAGATGCCGAATCAACCTGCTGTTCAAATTTGTGAGCACTGCTCAAGCTTTGTGTCACAATACCGTCAGTGTGTCCAGATCCATAGTGATTAATATGCTCTATTGCCTCGTCAATCCCTTTGACGATTTTTATGGAAAGTATCGGTGCCAGATATTCCGTATACCAATCGTCTTCTGTAGCGGGAATAACATCCTTCAATATCTTTTGGGTTTCTTCACAACCGCGTAGTTCGATAGCGTTTGAGTCAAATGCAGCTTTGATCAAAGGCAATATATGCTCTGCGCAATGCTTATCAATTAATAGCGTTTCAAGTGCATTACAAACCTGAATACTTTGGCATTTCGAGTTAACAGCTATTTTGACAGCTTGTTCTTGATCAGCGTCATCTGCAATATATAGATGACAAATACCATCGTAATGCTTAATCACTGGAATTCGGGTTCCCTCAGCAATTCGCTTAATTAACCCTTTACCACCCCGTGGAATAAGTACGTCCACGTAGTCATCCATTGTTAGTAATTCGCTAACCGCATCATGACCTGAAGTACGAATAATTTGTATAGCATATTGAGGAAGCCCAGCGCTTACTGCGCCTTCAATCATTGCATCCGCCAATAGCGTGTTGGTTTGAAGTGCTTCTGATCCGCCTCGCAAGATGACTGCATTACCACTTTTTATACAAACTCCGGCTGCGTCCGTGGTGACATTAGGCCTCGACTCGTAAATAATACCAATGACGCCCAGAGGAACGGATTTTTTAAAAACCTGTAATCCGTTCGGATTGGTGTGCCCTTCCAACACTCGATTCAAAGGATCTGGACACTGAGCTACTTTTCTAAGCCTGGAAAGCATGTAATGAAAAGTTTTATCATCAATCGTCAACCGTTTGATCATCGCCTCTGACTGACCATTCTGCCGTGCGGCTATAACCTCCTGAGCATTAACTTCAAGAACTTGATCCATTATTGATGCAAGCGAATCAGCCATTTTAGAAAGAGCAAGATTACGGAGTATTTCAGAAGTTGATGACAATTGGTTAGCTGCGGATCGGCTTTGCTTGGCAATAACTCGAACAGTATGGTTATGCATTTCTTTAATTTACACCGACTTTTGATCTAAATATAATTGCAGAGCATGCATCAAATCAGTCAATGCAGCAATGAGAACCTCTGTCAATTTCTTAAAATCTGCTGACTGACCTGCTCTTGCTGTATGTTCTAATTCGCGAGCACATTCAGTGGCTGATGCCGCATAAAAGTTTCCAACAGCACCTTTAATTGCATGCGCTGTGTTCCCCAGTGAAACCAAATTTCCCTCCGAACAATAATCGCTTAATTCTTTCAATTGGTTAGGAAGATCGGTTAAAAAAAGGATTATCATATCATCTAGCAACTCAGTATCGTCTTCTAAGTAATCAAGAGCTGATTTTTCATCCCAAACTTGAGTATGGGATTTTTGTTCTTCTGTCATTTTTACCTCTATCTTTGTTTCTAACATTGGAATTGTTACTTGGGTTTGAGTTAATTCTGGAGTTAATGTTGATGAGCCTAATTGCTCAATTAATAGTCGCTTTAAATATTCAGTTGAAATGGGCTTAGTGACATACTCATCCATCCCGGCTGCCAGACATTTTTCACGCTCACCTTTGAGGGCATTAGCGGTAAGTGCAACCACAATTTGATGAGGTATACCCTCACGAGCTTCAAACAAGCGTAGTTCTTGCGTTGCCGCATATCCATCCAAAATTGGCATATGGCAATCCATAAATATCAAATCATAAGTTGTTCGCGACAGCTTGTCGAGAGCCAGCTGACCATTTTCTGCAACCTCTGGAATGATGTTGAATCTAGCCAGTTTAGATACAATAACTTTTTGATTGATTTTATTATCTTCTACCACGAGCACTTTTTTACCCTCAAAATTCGGAAAGTGGCTGTTTGTCTGCGCCTGGCTGTGGATTTTCGTTTGGGTTAAATCTGCACTCGAATCCCCCTTTAAGGCATTCACTATTGCATCAAACAACTGAATTTGTCGTAAGGGCTTCATCAAGCGATTAACAATACGAGTCTCTTGATAATCACTCAGTCCAACTTGATTATCTGAACATAATAAAATAATCGGTATGGATGAGATGGTCGGTATTTGAGTCAGACATTTTGCCAAGGTTAAGCCATCCATGATTGGCATCTGCATATCCAACAAGATTAAATCGTAGATTGTACCCTGTATCGCTGATGTTTGTAATTCCATAAGAGCTGCACTAGCACTCACCACTTCACTAATAACAAACCCCCAACTTGTTAGATAATGATTTAGAATAGTTCGGTTAGTCGCATTATCATCTGCTATAAGAACACGTTTTCTCGAAAGATCAAAAGATGAAAGTGATAATTTATTACCTTGGCTTCCATTCACAGATTGTACCAAGGGTAAGGTAAACCAAAAACAGGACCCTATACCGGGCGTGCTATTGACACCTAGAGTTCCATCCATTAGATCGACTAGTTTTTTACTAATAGATAAACCTAGACCCGATCCACCAAAGCGCCGTGATGTTGCACTGTCGGCCTGAATAAATGGTTTGAACAAGCGTGCCAAATCGTCTTCAGAAATACCAATACCGGTATCGCTAACTTCAAAGCGTAACTGGGTTTGATCTAAATTCCCCGTAACTGGAAGAACAGTCACTGAGACCTCCCCTTGCTCAGTAAATTTTATAGCATTACCAAGCAGATTTGTAAGAACTTGCCGAATCCGTGTAGGGTCACCCAACCACGTCGATGAAAGCGTTATCGGCAAGAAACAGTTTAGCTCCAACCTTTTAGAATGGGACCGAGTTGATAATAAAGTACACACCTCTTCGACTAAATCAATCAGATTGAATTCAATGAGTTCTATTTCAATTTTATCTGCTTCCAATTTGGTTAAATCTAAAATTGCATTTATGATATCCAATAAAGCTTCCCCTGAACTATAAGCCGTTTTAACCCAATCTATCTGGTTAGGCGACAGGTCCGAGTCACTTAATAGCTCTAACATACCCAGCACACCGTTCATTGGCGTGCGAATTTCATGACTCATATTCGCTAAAAAGTCTGATTTTAACTTGGTTGCTTCTTCTGCGATGTCCTTGGCTTTAATTAACTGAGCAGTCGCTGCGTGTTCTCCTGTAATATCATCAATAATGATAACAAAACCTTTAGTGCTATCATCTTTATCAAGCGACTTTCCGGAGAGACGAGCCCAGAAAAGATTACCGTTCTTCCTGAGCAATTGCTGTTCGAGACGATCAGTGTTACCCTCAGAAATAGCTTGATACATGGACTGAGCATAAACTGCATAAGCAGTATCATCTAAATACCAAAGTTTTGTTGACTGCCCTGTCAGTTCCCCATAAGAATACCCAAAAATAGTTTCCAGCATGCGGTTACAGCGCTGAATAATGCCATCTTTAATAAGCACGATACCCGAGGTAGCCGAATCAAATATGGCACGTTCTTCTGCATGCGCCATTCTTAACGTTTCTTCTGCTTCACATCGTAAAGTAGCGTCAATATGAGTACCGCTCATGATCAGTGGTTTACCATCTATATTACGGTGAGTGACTTTGCCACGGTCGGCAATCCATATCCAACGACCGTCCTTGTGCCGCATCCGAATATCACATTCATAATAATCGAGCTCATCGGCTAAGTGCTTTTGGATAAGGGTATTGGCCCGCTCCAAATCATCTGGATGAACAAATTTCTCCCAACTTTTCTGGGTAAAAGGCACAATCTCACTTAAGTGATAACCAACAATTTCAGCCCAGCGCTCATTACACACCGCCTCACCAGTATCAAGATTCCATTCCCAAGTGCCTGCGTGAGTCCCTTCAATAATATTTTGCAGATATCGACGCTCTTCATTCCTTTGTTCCTGAATTTTAATTCGCTCAGTAATATCCTGAAACACAACGACGGCCCCATGAATGATGCCTTCTTGATAAATCGGGTGAGTCGTATAACCGACTGGAAAGCTACTTTTATCCCTACGCCAGAATACTTCATTGTCAAAACTTCTAACCGCCCCATCACTCAGGGTAATTTTCGTTGGACTCCCTTCCCATGGGTAAATACTTCCATCGACATGGCTATGATGGATCGTTTCATGCATCGGAATACCTGTCAAATCTTCTGGAGAATAACCCAACATTTTTCCTGCAGATGGATTCACGAAAGTAGTCCTACCATCAACGTCTATCCCAATTATACCGCTAGGCGATGATTCCAAAAGCAAGCGGTTACGTGTCTCACTCTTGATCAAATCCTGGGTTGCATCCAGAGCATCCAGAGCATATGACACGTCATTGGTCAAGGTGTTGATTAAAGCAGTGACTTCGTCATCAAAAAAATTAAGCTCGGTATTATAAAGAGTAAAAACAGCATAAATATCACCATGCCTAGAAATCGGGAAACTAGCAACTGAATTCCAGCCATAATTTACGATTTGATTGTGCCAAGGAGCCATGTCAAGGTTATTTAAAGTTTCATTGCTAATGTGGGCTTTCTTTGTACGGTATGTTGAACCTGCAACACCTTGACCTTCGACTTTATCAGCACAGGTTGAAACAGTAATATTATCCAGATAATCTAATCCATGACCGCACATAATGAGAGGAATTAGCACCTCTCGAGAAGTATCTTCAATGCCAATCCAGGCCATACTCATCAAACCGCTTTCTATAGGTATCCTGCAAAGAACATCCAATAGCTCTGGCTCATTTTTCGCATGAATGATGAGTTCATTGATTGTAGCTAAATCTCTATATAAGTTTTTAAGTCGTGCCGAACGAACTTCAGCCACTTTCCGTTCTGTAATATCTTCAATCATGCACAAGTGAAGTCTACGACTATCGGCGTTCTCATTCAACGGAGCGATGGTCATGTTAATCCATACATGAGAATTATCCGGTCGAATGTAACGTTTGTTCATGTTGAACTCTGTTATTTTACCGGCATTAAGTAGTGTCATGTTTTTAATATTTTCTTGAATATCATCCGGATGGGTAATACTCATCCAGTCAATATGGAGCAAGTCTTCTCTTGTTCTGCGAGTTATATCAGCAAATCTTTGGTTTACCTCGTAAATTTGCCCAGTATCTGCATCGACCAAAGATATGCCCAAAGGCGCTTGTTCAAACATGGTATTAATGCGCTCTTCACTTTGACGTAAATCAGTTTCGACACGTGTACGATGTTCGATTTCACTCATTAACTCCTGAGCCTTACGATCAACTTCTTGCGTAATATAGCGTCGTTCACCACTGATGATGAGAGCGATCGACCCCAGAACACTGCACATTAACAATGCGAGGATAAAAATAATTATTGCTGGGGTAATTCGAGCAACGCCTAAAGTAGTAAAGGTTTGAAAAACGATAATACGCCAATTGCGATCTGCAACTTTTATCGTTTCTTGGTAATGAATGCCTTTACGTTCTATATAAAGTGAATTGGCAGAAGCTGGTAAAAATTCATTAGTGTTTGTTATTAAAGTTGTGCCACCCGAACTAGTATCTTCGATACGCCAGAGAAGGTTCTCGGAACCTTCGTTTAGGTTGGCACTCAACCTGCCTAAGTCTAGAACACCTAAGCAAAAACCGCGAGGAATGCCATTAGAACTATGTACAGGAGCAAAAATTAAAACGCCTCCCGGACCATTTGGATCTTGAAGAAGTTTTATTTTAGCAGTGGCTGCTGGCGCATCAGTGTGCCAAGCCCGATCAATCGCATCAGCACGAATGGGTTCCGAAAGAAGATCAAAACCCTGAGCAGGTTTGTTATATTCAATAGGCCCTGTATAGGTTACTGGCGCAGCCCAGCCATTTGGATTTGGTAACCAGTCTTTAAGACGGGTAATACTGATTGGATAACCAAGTAACTTAGAAGTAGTTTTAGCATAATTTTCAGCGTCTGTTTGTGGGACTAAGGGCGTCCAATTCCATCCCCTAAAGACATTTTTATTGCTCACAACCAACCGGCTGAATGTTTCGAACTCGCTAGGGGTAATCTGGTCCGCTGACTCAAAAAAAGCAGTTAAGTCCAACAACGCCTGGTGTTGAGTTTGATCTAACTGTTTTAGTTTTTTTAACAAAGTGTCTGCTTCGCTATGGAAGTGATTAACAACCTCTTGTTCGTCACTTCCTTTTACGGATTGATGAAGGAGCGCACAAAAAATAACGCCGATGAACAACGTCACACCTACTTGAGAACGGCGACCATTCCAAGCTTCTCCGCGTTCAAAGATCACTAGAACTAATGGCGTAAATATTAATATACCCAAAGAATCCCCGATCCACCAACTGGACATAGTAAGAATTAACTGATCTGCACCAATAAAACCTTTTAGCCATAAAGCAGAAGAGCCATTGAAAGCCGCTATGAGACAGCTTCCAAAAGCAACCATCCAGAACCGGATCACATTTACTGGGCGGGAGAATTCAAGTGCAGGTTCGAAATGCCGAAGTAACTTTTCACCCACTAGTGCTTGTACAAAAGAACCTAAAGAGATTAGCCAAGGCAACCAGCTATGGTCGACCTGTCCTTCAGCGGAAATACTGTTACTTAAGACTGTGCCAATTACCAGCCCCAACCAGATCCTCCTAATCCCCCAAATAAGACACGCAGCAAGCGCTAATCCAGCGGGTGGCCAAATAAGTGCTACAGCACCAGGGGTTAATGCTAGCAGCAAAGCAACTCGGCTCAGCATAAAATACATAAAACCAATGCCAAGATTAAGAGTAATTGATGCAAATGCCATCTTATAATGATACCTTGAGATTAAATGTTAAACTACGTTTTAGATGGCATCCTAAGCCTGCACTCAATTATTTATAGTCATTTATGTAAGCTAATTGGAAAACTGAATTAAGTTAAACATGCATAACAGTCATTTTAAACTTTATATTAGAAGAGGCTATTGGTATTTAGTCCGAAGTCAATCATTTATTGTAAAGTTCTTCTGGCCTTATGACAGAAACTCTCTATCCAGTGTAAAATAATGTAAAATATAAATGCACATTACGCCAAACTAATCAATATAATGACAACTCCCTATCCTCTTGGTCCAGTCATGCTGGATGTTGAAGGTCTGACCCTTACCCCATGTGAACATGAGAAAATAAACCATCCGAACACAGGCGCAATTATCCTGTTTTCTCGAAATTACCAATCCCCACAACAGGTAACTGAACTTACAAAGCAAATACGTGCAGCACGTAATGGTCCCATTTTAATTGCTGTCGATCAAGAGGGTGGTCGCGTTCAACGCTTTCGTGAGGGCTTTACCCGCTTACCTCCCGCATCTGCTTACGAAAATAGTCCAGAACTGGCTGAGGCCACCGGTTGGCTCATGGCGACCGAATTATTATCGGTAGGAGTTGATTTTAGTTTTGCACCGGTACTGGATATTGATTGCGGAGTTAGCGAAATTATTGGCGATCGCTCATTTTCCAGAGACCCTGGATTAACCTCAAAACTAGCCAGTTTATTTAGAAAAGGTATGAATACTGCAGGTATGGCTGCAACTGGCAAACACTTCCCTGGACACGGCGCAGTGGCCCAGGATTCCCATTTAACATTACCCATCGATAATCGACATTTAGAGGCTCTACGCGCAAAAGATTTTCTGCCATTCAAACAATTAATCGAAGAAGGCCTGGAAGGCATTATGCCAGCCCATGTTTTATATCCCAATATTAACGCGAATCCAGCCGGATTTTCATCCTTCTGGATACAACAAATTTTACGCCAAGAATTAAAGTTTAATGGCACAGTGTTCAGTGATGACTTAAGCATGATGGGTGCCGCTTTTGCTGGTGGTTATCCAGAACGCGCCCAATTAGCACAGCAAGCTGGCTGCGATATGTTGCTAGTCTGTAATAATCCGCTTGCTGCCGAACAAGTACTTGAGTCATTACCCATTACCCAAGACCCGGTTAGAGAAAAACGAATGATGCGTATGCAAGGTAAGCTCCAATTAGGGTTAAATTATAAGGTAATGGAAAAATGGCAACAAACATCATTGCTTATTAAGGAATTAAGCGAACAATGATTGATAAAATCAAAACTGTTCAGGAAACAGCAGAGCTAATTTACAGTGCGCAAGAAGTTGAAGCAGCAATAGCCAAAATGGCTGCACAAATAAACACCTTATTAGCACAAACCAATCCACACGTGCTTTGTGTTATGAATGGGGGTATTATCATCTCAGGTCAGTTAATTACTCACCTTTCTATGCCGTTAACTATTGAAGCCATCAATGCCAGTCGCTATCAAAATAAGACTTCTGGTGGCGCAATCGAATGGTTATTGAAGCCAGTGATGTCACTAAAAGAGAGAACAGTACTCATTATTGACGATATCTTGGATGAAGGCTTTACTCTTGAGGAGATTAAAAAATACTGCGTTGAACAAGGTGCATCAGCCGTTTATAGTGCAGTACTACTCAACAAGAACTTAGGGTATACCAAACCAGTTTCGGCCGATTTTATAGGCTTGGAGGTAGAAAATCGTTATATATTTGGGTATGGTATGGATTATAAAGGTTATCTACGTAATGCCCCAGGCATCTATGCTTGCAATAAAAAGGAAATAGATTAATGACCCAATTAGCTATTATTGGTGGTACAGGCTTAACCCAACTCAATGAGTTGAACATTATTAAACGGCATAAAATCAATACGCCTTATGGTTCACCCTCTGCAGATTTTATCGTCGGTGAACTCAACCAAATCGAGATAATTTTTCTTGCCAGGCACGGTAATCCGCATAAAGTACCTCCACATAAGATTAATTATCGCGCCAACCTTTGGGGACTTAAACAGTTAGGCGTAGATCAAATTATTGCAGTGGCGGCTGTCGGCGGCATTTCCCCATCAATGGTACCCGCACACATTGCTATTCCAGAGCAGATAATAGATTACAGTTATGGTCGTCTGCATACTTTTTTTGAAGATAATGACTACCCGGTAACTCATATAGACTTCACTTATCCCTATAGTCAGAAGCTTCGGAGCCAATTAATTAACGCCGCTGCGGAAATAGGCTTACCGATCACACCCTTTGGCACCTATGGTTGTACCCAAGGACCTCGTTTGGAAACAGCGGCAGAAATTAAACGCATGGAAAACGATGGTTGTGATGTAGTGGGAATGACTGGTATGCCTGAAGCTGCACTAGCCAAAGAGTTAAAAATAGATTACGCTGCAGTCTCTGTCGTCGCTAATTGGGCCGCTGGTAAAACCGAAGGTGAAATTACTATGGTAGACATTGAACATAACCTGGAGGCGGGTATGGCAAATGTTACCCTCTTACTCAAAAAATTTATCTCACTACATCACTCAAGTGTCAATTAATTGATACGTGTCAGCAACGTGTCATAAGCATCCATTACAATCACACCAGAAAGTTTTCATAAAGATCAGACGAAGGAAGTAAAATGACCGCATTTATTCAAGATCTCGTAGAAAAAAACCATTATCAGCCCACGCATTTATTGCATATTCTTAGAGCCGTACAAGCTCATTATCATTATATTCCCAAAGATGCCATAGAACAAATAGCCCGTTTATTAGCTATTTCTCGCACACAGATTATAGGTGTCATTGAGTTCTATAGCTTTTTTCATCTGTCGCCACGCGGACACTATGAGATTTTAATCAGTGATTCCATTACTGATCATTTGCTAGGGAAGCATGAACTCGCCGCTTATCTGGAAGAGAAATTAAACGTAAAGCTCGGTGAGGTGCGTGCTGATGGCCTAGTGAGCTTAGATAATACCTCTTGTACGGGGCTGTGTGATCAAGGTCCCGCTGGCTTAGTGAATGGCTATGCCCTATCCCGTTTAGACAAAGCTAAAGTTGATCAAATAACCGCTTTAATCAATCAACAAACGCCCCTAGAGGGCTGGCCTGAAGAGTTATTTCAGGTTGATGATAATTTAATCAGGTCAGACTTATTATTAAGCGCCCCCATTGCCGCCGGTGCTGCCCTACAATCTGCTTTTAACAGGGGTTTAAAAGAAACCTTAAATGAGCTTGATATCTCTGGTTTACGTGGACGGGGTGGTGCAGGTTTTAAAACAGCGACCAAATGGAAATTCTGCTCGGAAGAACTCAATGATGAGCGCATTGTGGTGTGTAATGCCGACGAAGGTGAACCGGGTACGTTTAAAGATCGGGTATTATTAAATAGTTACGCTCATCAGGTGTTTGAAGGGATGACCTTATGTGCTGCCATCATTGGCGCTCAAAAAGGTTTCTTATATCTACGTGGTGAATACTTATACCTTCATGAAAAGTTAGAAGCTATTCTCGCTGAGCGTCGTCAAGCCGGCTTATTAGGAAACAAAATTTTTAATACTGACTTTAACTTTGATATTGAAATCTGCTTAGGTGCAGGCGCTTATATTTGTGGCGAAGAGTCAGCTTTAATTGAATCATTGGAAGGTAAAATGGGCATTCCGCGTAACCGCCCCCCTTATCCCGTGACTCATGGATACTTGGGTAAACCCACGGTTGTTAATAACGTTGAAACCTTTTTGGCTGCCGCTAGTATTGCTGTGAATGGCGGTGACTGGTTTGCCAACATTGGCACTGACAAATCGAAAGGCACTAAAATCTTAAGTATCTGCGGAGACTGTGCCCAACCCGGTATTTATGAGTATCCTTTTGGTACTGATATTCAGACGATTTTAGATGATTGTGGTGCCAATGATGTGTTAGGTGTTCAAATAGGTGGCCCTTCAGGCACTTTTATTTCAAACAAAGAGTTTTCAAGACTATTAGCCTTTGAAGATTTAGCCACTGGCGGTTCGTTTATTGTCTTTAATCAGCAACGCAATATTTTAGATGTTGTTAATAACTTTACGCACTTCTTTGCCCATGAAAGCTGTGGCTTTTGTACGCCGTGCCGCGTAGGTACGTCCTTATTAAAGAATCAACTCGATAAAATCGTCGATGGTCATGGTTCTGCGGGCGATGTTGTGGCCTTGGAAGAACTCTGTCAAATCGTCAAAAAACAAAGTCATTGTGGCTTGGGACAAACCGCTGCTAATCCTATATTAACCACCCTGGAACGTTACCCAGAGCTTTATCAGGCCCAGTTAAAGAAGATCAGTTATGAACCAGGCTTTGATTTAGATGGTGCACTAGAAACAGCCAGACGCTTAGCAAAGCGTGACGATGCCGGTGCGCACTTAGCGCAAGTTGAGGAATAATTATGAGTAAAACAATCACGATTGATGGCCAAGTCATTCCTTTTGAAGAAGGACAAACCATCATGGAAGCCGCAACCGAAGCGGGTGTTTATATCCCGCATTTATGTCACCATCCAGAATATACACCGCACGGCAGTTGTAAACTCTGTAACGTTAATGTCAATGGGCGGACCTGTTCTGCATGTACTTTTCCAGCGATGGAAGGTCAGCAGATCCTTAATGACGCTAAAGACATTAATGAGGAGCGTAAAAAAATAACCCAAATGTTATTCGTTGAAGGCAATCACTTCTGCCCTTCCTGTGAAAAAACCGGTAACTGCCAGTTACAAGCCGTGGCCTATCATTTGAATATGCTAGATAGTCATTTCCCTCTATTTTACCCTCACCGTGAAATGGATGCCTCTCATGCAGAGGTGCTAATTGATCATAACCGTTGTATCTTTTGCACGTTATGTGTAAGAGCCAGTCAACAAAAGGACGGTAAAGATGTCTTTTCTATCAGTGGACGAGGCATTAACAAACACCTAATTGTCAACGCTGAAAGTGGCTTATTAAAAGATTCGGAACTGGACGCGACTGATCAAGCCGCACACATTTGTCCGACTGGGGCTATTCTTATCAAACATACAGCTTATCAAGTACCGATTGGAGAACGTCTCTATGATCATACTCAAATCGATCAAGTCTCGCTAAACTCGGAGAATCTTCAGCATGACAACTAAAATTAGAGTCGCTACCACATCACTTGCTGGCTGCTTCGGCTGCCACATGTCATTTCTTGATATTGATGAACGTATGTTGCAATTAGTCGAACTGGTTGAATTTGATCGCTCACCGATAACCGATATTGAGCATTGCACAAACTGTGATATTGGCTTGATTGAAGGGGGCGTTTGTAATTCTGAAAATGTGCATGTATTACGGGAGTTTAGAAAGAACTGCAAAATTCTTGTCGCTGTCGGTGCGTGTGCCATTAATGGTGGCTTGCCGGCCATGCGAAACTTTATTTCACTGGAAGAATGTCTCAACGAAGCTTATATAGACGGTATTGGCGTGGAGAATGCGCAAATCCCAAGCGACCCCGAACTACCTTTACTGTTGGATAAAGTACGTCCGATTCATGAAGTCGTAAAAATTGATTATTTCTTACCCGGTTGTCCGCCTTCGGCAGATGTGTTCTGGAAATTCCTGACTGATTTGATTGAGGGGCGTGAGCCTTCCTTGTCTTATGAGTTAGTGCATTATGACTAAATCATACTGCTGAATGAAGAACTACGATACAAGCTGGACACGCCTGTTGTGCACACTAACTTTAGAGAAATATCATGTACGAACATTTAGAAACAGCCAAAAACCAAACTAATTTAAAACGCATCGTTGTTGATCCTGTCTCCCGCGTGGAAGGACACGGTAAAGTCACTTTATTATTAGATGCAGAAAACAAAGTCCAACAAGCACGCTTGCATATTGTTGAGTTTCGTGGCTTTGAGCGTTTTATTCAAGGCCGTCCTTATTGGGAGCTTCCGGTATTAGTGCAACGTCTGTGCGGCATCTGCCCTGTCAGTCATCATCTCGCCGCTGCCAAAGCCATCGATCAATTAGTCGGTGTTGACCCCGTAAACTTACCGGTTGCCGCAGAGAAGCTAAGACGATTGCTGCATTTTGGACAAGTCTTTCAGTCTCATGCCTTACATTTCTTTCATTTATCCAGCCCTGATTTATTATTTGGCTTTGAAAGTGAAATCAGTAAACGCTCTGTCATTGCGGTCTTGGGCGCCTATCCCGATCTTGGGGTTCAAGGCGTTATGATGCGTAAATACGGTCAGGAAGTGATTCGGATGATTTCAGGTAAGCGGGTTCACGGCACCGGTGCAATTGCTGGGGGTATGAATAAATCATTAACCAAAGCCGAGCGCGATTATTTATTGAAAGACATTGATCAAATGATCGATTGGTCTGTAGCCTCAGTTGAACTGATCAAGAAAGTACATTGCTCTAACCTGCCCTATTACGATGACTTTGGCACCATACGCTCCAACTATTTAGGCTTAACCAAACCGAATGGCGCTCTGGAACTTTATCACGGTGGCTTACGCGCTAAAAATGATAAAGGTGAAACCATTATCGATCATGTCGATTATTGTCAGTACAACGATTATATCCATGAAGAAGTCCGCTCCTGGACTTATATGAAATTCCCCTATCTCTTATCTATAGGTAAGGAGAATGGCTGGTATCGTGTCGGCCCTTTGGCTAGAGTGAATAACTGTGACTTCATTGACACACCATTGGCTGAAGCCGCGCGTGTTGAATTTAAAGCTCATAGTGGTGAGGCGATGGTGCATAGCACCTTAGCATTCCACTGGGCACGTTTAATTGAAACATTACATTGCGCAGAAAGCATTAAATCGCTATTAAACGATCCTGATATTTTAAGTCATGATTTAGTCGCACAGGGTGAAAAGCGTTATGAAGGGGTGGGTGTTGTTGAAGCGCCTAGAGGCACTCTGTTTCACCATTATCAAGTTGATGAAAACGACATTGTTACCAAAGCTAATTTAATCGTTTCAACCACCAGTAACAATATGGCGATGAATGAATCTGTTCGTCAAGTAGCCGCTGAATATTTATCGGGACAAGAACTGACAGAACCTTTGCTAAACAATCTGGAAGTGGCTATTCGTGCCTATGATCCCTGTTTATCCTGTGCGACTCATGCCATGGGAAAAATGCCTTTGCAACTTGAGTTGATTAATGCCGAAGGTCAGTTAATTGATAAGCTGGTTAAACACAGCAACGGTGACATAGATCGAAATATCCATGATTAAACCGGTTCTTGTATTCGGCTATGGTAACTTAAGCCGAGGTGATGATGCACTGGGGCCGTTATTATTAGAATACATCGAAAGCCATTGCAATCTGGAAGTCATTGAAATTCTGAGTGACTTTCAATTGCAGGTTGAACATGCCTTGGATCTTAAAAACAGAGCCTTGGTTTTGTTTGTCGATGCGTCTGTTGCCTGTGTTGATGCTTATGACTTTTATCGGCTTAAACCGGACAGAGACAAGAGTTACACCACTCATGCCATGAGTCCGGCGGCGGTCTTGTCTGTTTATCAAGCGATTAATAAACAGACACCGCCACCGTGCTTTTTACTCAGCATCCGGGCCGAGAAAATGGAATTAGGCGAAGGTCTCAGTGAGCAGGCTAAAGCCCATTTGCATCAAGCCTGCTTATTTGCAGAGCAATTGCTTAAATTACCTAAGCTTGAAAATTGGCTATTACTGACTAATGGATAAACCATAGCCCCACCAAGGGCGCGAGATTAAGAAAATAAATCCCAATTTTGTAAATCATCATGCCTGTATAGTGCAGGGTATCAAATTGAGAGGCTGTAATTTGAAACCAACGTGTATGCAGGCCATAGAGCCAATCATGCTTAAAGGTGAAAACCAAAAACCATAAAGTGACCACCGCAATATTAAAAGCCAGGTTATAGAGTAAAAACGTTTTTAGCACGTCTGTTGTCATTATTGTTTGGCTCCAGCATTATAATGCGTTGAGTACTTTGTGCTAATCTTCGAGATAAACACTCGCAGTATCAAATCACCAAATATTTTATATCATAAAAACCAATAGTTCCAACGATAACGATAGATGCCATTTTAGGAAACCAGGAACCCCCCGTCCTTCAGGAAGCAGAGAATATCAATGGTCCATATATATATCAGTACGGGAGCCAGAATCGGTAAATCCAGGCCAGACTTTCAATAACCTGTTGGGCAAGCGCTTCGCTTTGTTCGGGGGTTCCTGTCAGCGCTTCTTCCTCTAAAGTGACATCGTCAGAACCCAACAGATAAATAGGCCGCAATACGGTCTTTCCGTTTGGATCATCAAAAAAAGGCTGCCAATCATTTTTGCTCAACTCTATGCCTTTCAAAAAACCATGCGTCCACATAATGGCATCTGTGTACTCACGCGTATCATCTGGATAAGTTGAAGTCACAAAAAGCGGGGCTATATCATCAGGATCATCATTAAACTCTGTGACAATGCCATTCATTAGTCTAACGATTAGCTCAATGATATGCTTCGCTTCTTCTGGTGAATCAAAGTCTGGAGCATCATCAAATCCCCAAATACCCGGAAACCATTGATCAAAATTCAGCCGGGTTGGCCCGATGACAATAGCCGTTAAATACCCATCCAGTTCATCAATCGACATAGTTTCGAATGACATAGCCCCTGACATAAGAAACCCATCAAGCTCTTCTATCTCCTCTTCTGACAAGGGTAATAATAGGTTGGTATCAGCAGGACTAGTCATTATGAGGGCCCATAAACAAAAACAGCCATTCTACTGATTAGGTTAATCAAATAAAAGCACCAAACTGTATTACTGCTTATGATTGAGATAGGATTGTCATATTTTCAGTAGCTTAGAGGTTAAGTGGATACTGCAGAAATCAGCCATCCATGAACTTTCTTACCCAAGAATGCTGTATTGCATGTATCCGAAGCCCCATTGCATACATGCTTTACGCCATTGCATGTATCCGAAGCTTCAATGCATAGTTGCTTTACGCCATCGCATGTATCCGAAGCTCTAATGCATAAATGCTTTACGCCATTTCATGTATCCGTAGATCTAATGCATACCTGCTTTACTCCATTGCATGTATCCGAAGCGCCAATGCATAACTACTTTATACCTTTGCATGCATCCTAAACTCTAATTCCAATTGGCTTTGCTACAGAGCATTCTCTCTATTATTTCTGGCAAAGTGCTTTTAAACGCTCGATGGTCCGAACTGAATTTAATTCATTTGAAATTAAACCATAATTAAAGTGTATTTTTTGTAAAAGAGGCTATACTCAAATCGCTAACATTCAAATTGTACTGACTGTTGCAAGAATTTTGAATTGGATTTCAACATTTAATGCCCATTAATGGGCGCATTCGAAGGAATTATGAGAGCACAAAAGGCACTAATCCATTTTAGTAAGATTAGAGATAATGAGCTTGTCAGCTACGCTCAAAAAATCGTACTAAAAATGACCAACAACCCTAACTTTACAACGCCTCATCCTGAATTATCTAGAATTCAAGAGGCCATTACGCTGTATTCGATGGCTTTAATCAAGTCTAAAGATGGCTCAAAAGAAGATACTGCAAATAAAGTCGCTACCCGCCTTGTTCTAGAAAACCTGCTGAGCACTTTAGGGGGTTACGTCAATCAGACTTCAGCAAACGACCTGATCAAGCTAGATAGCTCTGGCTTCAAAGTCTCAAAAACACCCTCGGTGATCGGTATCTTAGATGCACCCACCTTAAACGTATATTACGGTAAAAACCCGGGAGAAATGATTATTGAGATTGGCTTTGTTCCCAACTCAAGTGAATATTTATTGTTATTTACACCCTCCCCCGCCCCAGCAGACGATGCAGAATATTACACCAAACTATTTTCTAAAACCAAAGGGACCATCTCAAACTTAACCAGCGGCATTAAATATATCTTTAAAGCCACTGCCACTAGTTCGGAAGCGAATAAAATGGGCACTTATAATTTCTCAAATCCCGTTGAGAAGTTTGTTCCCTAAGTTTGTTTGACTCAGTTTGGGAGAGCCCATATCTTTTATGCTCTCCCAAACTTGAAACTCAAAATAAGTTAATGGCGACGCTATCACGCTAATCGTATTTAATATATTTAAACTTGGGATCATCCGGGGTTCCAACCAAAGACCCGCCTTCTTTACCCGGTTGCCACATAATGACCTCTTCGATCTTACGGGCTAATTCAAAATCTTTGTTGGTAATGCCTTTCGCAGCATGGTTCACCAGCTTAACGATGACAAACGCATAAGATACCGATAGATCAGGATGATGGAAGGCGGCTTCAGCAAGATGCCCGACCGTATTAACGACCATTAAGGTGCCTTTCCAGCCACTGGTTTTATATTTCCGTCTTATCCAACCGTTTTCAAGATACCAATGGGGTAACTCTTCTTTTAACCGGACCTCAACTTCCTCATCAGAATAGACGTCTTCGTGTGTTCGCTCTCTCCATCCCATAGTCGCTCACCATTTTTGATTGTAGGCATTCAACGCACTAGTTAATACCTCTAAATAATTAGAAACCTATTAAATACTTTGGTTTTTTTCATTGCGACCTAAACTCTAGAATATCTGACGCTGACAGTCAATCAATTGTTGATAGGTTATTACCCGGTATGCATTAATAAGAGAGTCATTCAGATTTGTTAGATGCAGTGATTAATGGTATAAAACCCGCAACTATTAAATGCATTTTACCTAAACTCCCTCATGAAAAAAGAATTTGAGATTGTCGATAAAGAAATTGTGTATTCAGGGTTTTTCCGTATGGAGAAATACCAATTAAAGCACACACTCTTTGCAGGTGGGTGGAGTAATGTATTCAGTCGGGAGTTATTTGTCAGAGGTAGTTGCATAGCCGTTCTGCTCTATGATCCACACACTGATCAGGTCATCCTGATTGAACAGTTTCGTGCCGGTGCTTTGATCATACCTGAGCGAGCCTGGTTGATTGAAATTGTTGCCGGTGCCATAGAAGCAGGTGAAACCGCTGCAGAAGTAGCCTACCGTGAATCCTTAGAAGAAGCCGGTTGTGAAATTCAGGATCTCATCGTGATTAATGAATTTTATACAACCCCAGGCGGTGCGTCTGAACGGATCACGCTGTTTTGTGGAAAAGTTGATAGCACTACGGTGGGTGGCATTCATGGTTTGGATCATGAAGATGAAGATATCCTGGTACATACCGTCAGTTCTGATGAAGCCTATCGAATGGTTGAAAACAACGAAATTGAATCCGCCATTCCGATTATTGCAATTCAATGGCTGGCTTTAAACAAACACAAGCTAAAAGAAAAATGGCTTAAATAACAGGTATCACGCCGTTTACCCAATCAATGAAGTTATCTAACAACACTCGCTATTTAAATCAATTTTCTTTACTGGTTTCTATTTTAGTATTAACTGGGTGTGCCAGTACTCCTGAAATAAAACCGGTTACTCAAACCCAGAGCCCCTCCTCTGCAGTTACTTATGCCCTCAGCTTACAAGGTACACCCTATGTCTATGGGCAAAGCTCTCCTAAAAAAGGCTTTGATTGTAGCGGCTTTGTAAAACACGTGTATGAAACACAGGGTATTAATTTACCTCGGTCATCCTTTGAAATGGCTCAAACCTTACCCAGGGTTGCTAAAAAGGATGTTCACTCAGGTGATCTGGTTTTCTTTGATGTGAATGGTCAGGCATTTTCCCATGTGGGTATTTATGTGGATCACGATAAATTTGTTCATGCCCCCAGTCATAAAACAGGTAAAGTGTTGGTCTCCAGCCTTAAAAACAAATACTGGACTCAACACTATTCGGGGGTTAGACGCCCTAATCAACCCCATTAAATGACCGACAACTGTTAACAATTTCAGTATAATAGCGTTTTTTGCCCTGGATTTACGTTCCAGTTTGCAGTGTGGATGTTAAATGACCCCAATCGTAGTTTGTGCTTTATACAAATTTGTTACCCTCGAAAATTTTCAATCTTTACGCCAACCTTTACATGATGTCATGGAGACCAATCAGGTTCGCGGTACTTTATTACTCGCCAATGAAGGGATTAACGGCACTATCGCGGGTAACCGAACAGGCATTGATAAGGTATTAACCTGGTTGCGTACCGATAACCGTCTGGCTGATATAGACACTAAAGAGTCTTTCACCGATACATTGCCCTTCAATCGGACTAAAGTTAAGCTTAAAAAAGAGATCGTGACCCTGGGTATTGAAGGCATCGATCCAAAACGGGTGGTCGGTACGTATGTTGAGCCTTCTAACTGGAACCAACTCATCTCTGATCCTGAGGTTATTCTGATTGATACCCGTAATGACTATGAGTATCAGGTGGGCACCTTTAAAAATGCGATTAACCCTAATACTGAAAGCTTTAGGGAGTTTCCTGCTTATGTGAGTAAGCATCTTGATCCTGAAAAACACAAGAAAGTCGCTATGTTTTGTACCGGTGGCATTCGTTGTGAAAAATCAACTGCGTTTTTAAAAGAGCAAGGTTTTGAAGAAGTCTATCACCTAAAAGGCGGCATTTTAAAATACCTTGAAGAGGTCCCTGCTGATGAAACATTGTGGGAAGGTGAATGTTTTGTCTTTGATGAACGGGTAACGGTTAATCTTCAACTTGAAAAAGGCCAGTACGATCAATGCAATGCCTGTCGTTTACCGATTACGGAAGCAGACAAAGCCAGTCCTCACTATGAAAAAGGCGTGAGTTGTCCGCATTGCTTTGGCAAAGTGAGCGAGTCCCAGAAGATTCGGTTTATGGAACGTGAAAAGCAAATAGAATTAGCCAAACGACGTGGTGAATCCCATATTGGAGCGGATGCGGCTAAAGCGTTAATTGCCAAACGTGAAGCAAAAATCAAACGCCTGCAAGCACAACAACAGCAGCAACAGTAAATTAATTTATCAAGATTAAATTAACGTTTTTCTTGCTTAATGCCTGTTCAGGTTATAATGACAGTTAATAATGACTTTTTTATAACGCTTTCAGCGGGGTATTTTGCAGTACTTATGAGTTATCCAGAAAAAATATGACACAAAAACTTTATATTCAAACCAACGGTTGCCAAATGAACGAGTATGATTCCGACAAAATGCGGGATGTACTTCAAGCATCACACGGCTTTGAATTGATTGATGATCCAAAATTAGCCGATGTTCTTTTGTTAAATACCTGTTCAATCCGCGAAAAAGCCCAGGAAAAGGTTTTTTCAGCACTCGGTAAATGGCGCAAGATTAAAGATAAGCGCCCCGACGTTATCATTGGTGTAGGCGGTTGTGTAGCCAGTCAGGAAGGTGCAGCCATTCAAAAGCGCGCACCGTATGTTGACATGGTATTTGGCCCACAAACTTTACATCGCTTACCCCAACTACTTGATCAAGTGCGTAATCAGCATAAATCAGTGGTTGATATTTCATTTCCTGAAATTGAAAAGTTTGATGCCCTTCCCGAACCCCGTGCCGAAGGTCCTAAGGCCTTTGTTTCGGTGATGGAAGGTTGCAGTAAATATTGTTCTTTTTGCGTAGTGCCTTACACACGCGGAGAAGAAATTAGCCGCCCTCTGAATGATGTGGTAGCCGAAATCACTTCCCTTGCTAAACAGGGTGTTCGTGAAATCAACTTGTTAGGACAAAATGTTAATGCCTATCGCGGTGAAATGGAAGACGGTGATATTGCCGACTTTTCACTGTTATTACATTATGTCGCTGCGATTGACGGCATTGACCGTTTACGCTTTACCACCTCTCATCCGGTTGAATTCACAGATAGCTTAATTGAAGCATTTGCAGAATTGCCCCAGTTAGTTGATCATTTGCATTTACCCGTTCAAAGCGGTAGTGATTCCATCCTTAAGAAGATGAAGCGTGGGCATACTGTCGCGGATTATAAAGAAACGATTCGTAAACTCCGTGAAGTGCGTCCTAATATCAGTTTATCTTCTGACTTTATTATTGGTTTTCCCGGCGAAACTGATGCTGAATTTGAAGAAACAATGGCTTTTATTAATGAAGTTGGTTTTGATTTATCCTTTAGTTTTGTCTATAGTCAACGTCCAGGAACACCAGCGGCTGAATTACCCGATGATGTATCTGCTGAAGTAAAAAAACACCGACTTGAACGTTTCCAGAATCGCATTAATGAAATGGCTACTGAAATTTCTAATCAAATGATTGGTACCGTTCAAACTGTTTTGGTTGAAGGCCAATCTAAAAAGAATCCTCTGCAGATGCAAGGTAGAACGGAAAATAACCGGGTTGTTAACTTTATTGGTCATCCCCGTTTAGCCGGTCAGTTTGTTGATGTACATATTGCCGAAGCCTTGCCAAATTCTTTGCGAGGCAGAATGGTTGAATCTTCCCTTGAAAAACTTATTACCAATTAATGGCTCATAATGACGACATCCCAGGAAATTTCTTTACTCCCTGCCGATAATGAAAGATTATCAAACTTTTGTGGTGAACTGGATACCCATCTAAAACAAATTGAAAAGAGACTACAGGTTGAGATAGCTAATCGTGGCAATCAATTTAAAGTAACCGGTCTGGAGTGCTCAGTTAAAGCCGCTTGTGCAGTCATGCAAAAACTCTTTGAAAGCACGGCTTATGAAGAGTTAACCGCTGAATTGATTCATCTGGCCATGCAAGACTCTTCTATTGATCTGATCCTGGAAGCACCCAAGACCGAAGTAGATATTGAAAAACCGATTGCCATCAAAACAAAGTTTGGTTTGATTAAAGGTCGTGGCCCCAATCAACAGGCCTACTTAAAGAAAATCACCACACACGACATTAACTTTGGCGTCGGCCCAGCTGGAACAGGTAAAACCTATCTGGCGGTTGCTTGTGCAATTGAAGCATTGCAAACTGAACAGGTCAGAAAAATAATTCTCGTCCGTCCAGCGGTTGAAGCCGGTGAAAAGCTCGGCTTTTTACCCGGCGACATGGCCCAAAAGGTTGACCCCTATTTACGCCCGCTTTATGATGCCTTATATGAAATGCTGGGCTTTGAACGGGTTGAGAAAATGATTGATAAAGGTATTATCGAAGTTGCACCATTAGCCTTTATGCGTGGTCGCACCTTGAATGACGCATTTATCATTTTGGATGAAGCACAAAATACCACGACTGAACAGATTAAAATGTTTCTTACCCGCGTAGGTTTTGGTTCTACTGCAGTGATTACGGGGGACATTACTCAGATCGATCTCCCCTCAGAAAAAATGTCCGGTTTAAGACACGTTATTGAAGTACTTAAAGATATTGAAGGCATCAGCTTTACTTATTTTGCGGTTCGTGATGTGGTTAGGCATCCTCTCGTTCAACGCATTGTTTCGGCTTATGAAGCCTATGAGAACAAGAACAAAACTGAACTATGAATCTTGTCGAAATTCAAACTATCCATCCCTCACCCGGTCAACCCACAGAAACACAAATCCAACTTTGGGTTGATACCGCGTTAACAGACTATCCTGACGATACCGAAATAGTAGTGCGTATTGTCGATGCAAAAGAAAGTACTGAGCTTAATGAAATATACCGTTTAAAATCAGGCCCAACGAATATACTCAGCTTTCCTGTTGAAATACCTGAAGAAATTGAACTCAATTTGCTGGGAGATCTGGTCATCTGTGCACCCGTTTTAGAAAAAGAAGCTTTAGATCAAAATAAAGCCTTACAAGATCATTGGGCGCACATTGTCATCCATGGCGTTTTACATTTATTGGGTTACGACCATATTGAGGATGATGAAGCCGAACTGATGGAAACTAAAGAGATAACGATTTTAAGTCACTTAGGTATAAAAAACCCTTATATACAGGAACAAAGCGCATGAGCGATGATCAACCTCCGAGTAGAACCGCCCCCCGTAAACGTTGGGTAGAAAGACTTAGCCAACTATTTTCAGGGGAGCCACACGACTTGGATGATCTTCTCGAAATATTAAGAGAAGCGAGAGAAAACCGATTATTGGATACCGATGCCCTATCCATGATCGAAGGTGTTTTGCAGGTATCTCAAATGCGGGTACGGGATATTATGATTCCTCGCGTACAGATGGTTGTCTTACCTAAAGATGCAGAACTGGAAACTATTTTCCCACTGGTCATTGAGTTTTGTCATTCCCGTTATCCTGTTATTGATGGAGATCGCTGTAAAGTGGTCGGTATTTTACTTGCCAAAGATCTACTCGCACGAGTCTTGCAAAACAAAACCATGACTGTTCAGGACATTATGCGTCCTGCCTGTGTTGTTCCTGAAAGCAAGCGTCTTAATGTCTTGCTTAAAGAATTGCGTACCAATGGTAATCACATGGCGATTGTAGTGGATGAATACGGCCAGGCATCCGGTCTCGTAACCATTGAGGATGTCCTGGAAGAAATCGTGGGCGAGATTGAAGATGAACACGATGACCATGAAGACGAAGGTTATATTTTTCAGCGCAACTCGACTGAGTATATGATTAAGGCGCTGCTACCGATTGAAGAATTTGACGAATATTTTTCTACTCATTTCACCACCGATGAATATGACACCATCGGCGGCTTTATCTTAAGCCAACTTGAACATATGCCAAAAAAAGGCGAAAGTGTTGTTGTTGACAACATGCGCTTTGAAGTTATCCGAGCGGACAATAGACGCTTACACCTTATTAAACTTAAAATCAGCAAATAGAGGAAAGCCTCAATGAGTCATCAAACAGTACTCGTCACCGGAGGAGCCGGTTATATTGGCAGCCATGCTTGTGTCGAATTATTACAAGCCGGCTTTAATGTGGCGGTGGTTGACAATTTAGGTAACAGTAAGTATGAATCCCTCCGAAGAGTTCAGCAAATCACTGGTAAAACCTTAACTTTCTATCAAGCTGACATTCGTGATAAAGCGGCTCTAACTGAGATTTTTTCTAAAGAATCCCCCTCAACAGTGATGCACTTTGCAGGGTTAAAGGCAGTGGGTGAATCCTGCGAAAAGCCACTGCTTTATTATAATAATAATGTGTATGGCACCATGATACTCCTCGAAGTCATGGACGAATCCAATGTCAGACAGTTAGTATTCAGTTCTTCTGCAACCGTTTATGGGCAAACCAGCCTAACACAATACAGTGAAGATTTCCCACTCGGCCCAATTAATCCTTATGGTCGCGCAAAGGCAATGATTGAAGATATTTTAAGAGATCTTTCAGCCTCAGATAAGATTAATCCCAATAGATCCCCTTGGAAGGTAGCACTTTTACGTTACTTTAATCCTATTGGCGCCCATGAAAGCGGTTTGATCGGTGAAGATCCTAATGGCATTCCCAATAATCTGATGCCTTATGTTGCTCAAGTCGCTATTGGTAAATTACCGCAATTATCGGTATTTGGTGATGATTACCCAACACCCGATGGAACCGGTATCCGGGATTATATTCATGTCGTTGATCTGGTTAAAGGCCACATTAATGCCATCACAGCATTAAACAGTGATGCATTTAAAGACGGTGGTTGCAAAGCTTATAATCTAGGCGCAGGTAAAGGCTACAGTGTACTTGAAATCATTGCTGCTTTTGAAAGTGTGACCGGACAAAAAATCAATTACAAGATTTCTCCTCGCCGTGCAGGTGATCTTGCGGAGTATTTTGCTAATCCTGCCTTGGCATTAAAAGAACTCAACTGGAAAGTTGAGAAAAGTTTGAACGATATTGTTGCAGATACCTGGAATTGGCAATCAAAAAATCCTCAAGGTTATAATTAAGCGATTTAATACACCATGGATAATCGTACCTTTACTAATCGTATCGTTGTTCTTGATACTGAAACCACGGGTTTAAGTCCACAAGACGGCCATCGGATTATTGAAATCGGTTGTGTAGAAATGATTAAACGCCGTTTAACCGGCAAACGTTTTCATGTCTACATTAATCCTAATAGGTCAATTGATGAGGGTGCGATTGCGGTTCATGGTATTACTAATGAGTTTTTAAAAGATAAACCTGTCTTTGAGGATATTGTTGAAGAGTTTCTAGACTTTATTAAAGACACAGAGTTAGTGATTCATAATGCCCCATTTGATATTGGTTTTTTAAATTACGAACTGTCTTTACTTAAACAGAAAGGCGGTGCTATAAAAGACTATAGTGCCGTATTTGATACACTAGCCTATGCCAGAAAGAAACATCCGGGGCAACGCAACAGTCTGGATGCTCTTTGTAAGCGTTATGGTATAGATAATAGTCACCGTGACTTGCATGGCGCCTTGCTAGATTCTGAAATCCTGGCAGATGTCTTTCTATCAATGACCGGTGGGCAATCCTCGTTATTAGATGATTTGCATTCTGACATGGATTCAGCCAATACTAACAAGGTTGCTAAACAACTGAATCCAGATCGCCCTGCCTTAAAAGTTATTCACTGTACTGATGAAGAGTTATTAGCCCATCAAACC